>OCPV01001057.1_pt1 | contig 16493 bp, 15 predicted proteins | sample 1538511 | NCBI WGS metagenome assembly OCPV01 (sample SAMN04571704, study PRJEB22368) | human gut metagenome | biome: human gut; material: stool | host: Homo sapiens | place: Luxembourg | collected 2012-08-30 | reverse complement strand
GTATGAAAACAAACGCTGGAAGCTCTTTGACGACCCAAATGTCTGCCGCCAGCTCGATGGGCTGCTGTACGGCACGGTTGCAACGAATCTCAACCGCTGCGTGGACTTCGAGACCTTGTCGGCAAGCTTTACGGAGCATGGCATCGCCCATATGCCGGTGAAGGGCTATTATCTCCGCAAGCTGTATCCTACGCCGGAGCTTCGCACCTTTGGCGATATCGACCTGCTCATTCATCCAGAGGATCGGCAAAAGGTGCATAACCTGATGCTGTCGCTGGGCTATACTGTGAAGCAGGATTGGGAACCGACGTATTCCTACATAAAAGATGCGGAATATTACGAAATTCACACCAATCTCATGGACGGTAATCTGGACGGCAGAACCGATTTACAGGCATACTTTGATGCCGCGTGGGCGCATGCTGAACCGGATGACGGGCTTCGGTTCCGTCCGGAGGATGATTTTCACTTTATCTACACGGTCTGCCACCTGGCCAAGCACCTGTACGGCGGTGGTGCGGGACTGCGGATGTATCTGGATGTTGCGCTGTATATAAAGCACAAGGACGACAGCCTGCATTGGCAAGCCATTGCAGGAGAGTTTGTCGCGCTACATTTGGCGGAATTCTTCTATACGGTGATGAACGCCTGCCGCGTATGGTTCGGAACGAAGACAATTTGCCCCTTACCAGAACCAGACACAGAAGCGTTGGACAGGCTGCTGTCTTACACACTGGATTCCGATCTGTTCGGGCATTCCCGCGATCATGCCGTCATCGAACTGCGCAACGAAAAGGACGAAGCTCCGTCGAGGAGCCGTGTCCTACGGAAGATGCTGTTTCCTCCGGCAGCGGAGATCGAATCGCGTTATACATTTCTGCGGAACCGCCACTGGCTCCTGCCGCTGGCATGGCTCGTGCGGCTGTTTGCCAATCTGCGCCTGATTCCGAGCCGGATTTGCCAGATGAAGCAGGTCACGAAAACGGATAAAGCCAGTGTAGAAACCTATGACGGATTTATGCGCCGGATCGGACTGTGATATTATGGATTAAATTCAGGCAAAAAAAGAAAGCGGGCGGAAGGGATTGCTCCCTTCCGCCCGCGGCTTATCGCTCCATGCCTGCGGCCCGCTGCTTTTTCGCCTGCTGCACGGCCTTTTCGGCGCTGCGGCGGCGGTTGAAGAGCAGCAGATCCCGCGTGTTCTCGTAAAGATCGCCCTTGCCGGACTCGAACACGGCGACCATGTATTTCTTCGTCTTATACTTGGCGTAAATCTCTTTCAGCCCCTCCTGCAGGACGGGGTCAATTTTTTCTGCATTCGTCAGCCAGATTTCAACAAGCTTCTGATCGTCCCTGACGTTCATCTCCAAATAGAACCAGCCTCCTTTAACAACCTTAGTTTCCTCATCTTTCCTGCGGCTTATGCGCGGCCACCTGCTTCGCCGCCTGCAAAATCTCCGGCGGGATGCCGTCCACCATGCGGTGCAGCTCGTCCAGCTCCCGGAGCTTTTCGTTGATCTCCAATTTTTTCAGGACGCTTTCCTCGGAGGCAGCGTCCAGCTGCTTTTCGAGCGCCGCATTCTCAGCGGTCAGGGTCTTATAGGCTGCGTCGTGCTTCCTGAGCTTCGTCCGCAGAGCCTCCGCGCCGGGGATGTACTTGTCCAGCAGCGCTTTCAGCTCGTCCAGCTTGTCCTTTTTGTTGAACGGATTCGTGTCGTTCAGAATCGCCATGATCTGATCCTTCATCCGGTGCAGATATACAGCCTCCTTGAACAGCCGCGGCGGGATGTGGTCGCGCCCGGTCTGACTGGCACTCTCGCCGCGCTCCAGATCGGGGTATTTTTTGACCATGTGCTCCCAGAACCTGTCCTGCCACTGCGTCAGCTTCTTCTTGTTGCCAACGATCTCCTTGGCGCTGAGCCGCCCGTCCGCCGTCAGCGGGACAAAAGAAAGGTGCATATGGGGCGTTTTCTCGTCCATATGCACCACGGCGGATATGATCGTTTTCGAGTCTTGGTGTTCCCGGATGAAGTCCAGCGCCTCCTGAAAATAGGCCTTGATTTCACCCTTTTTCTTGCCCTTGAAGAACTCTGGGCTGGCTGTGACCAGCGCCTCCACCACGCGCACGCTGTCCGACCACGTGCGGCAGCCAACCTCTGCGATCTGCTTTTCCGCCTCGGCGCGGTACTTGCGCTAGGGCGTCACCAGATGGAAGTTCAGGTGGCTGCGCGCCGTGTCCACGTCTGGATTGCTGGCGTATTTCTCCTTGGTGCGCTCGTTGTGGGACTCAATATGCCCGATTTCCGGCCCCTTATATTTGGCAAAGCGGAGAATGGCGTACTGCGCTTTCATCGGCGTTCCCCTCGCTTCACCCACACAATGTCGCAGTCCAGCACGTCGGCCAGCTCTACGACTTCCTTGTAGCGGATACTCTCCCGCTGCAATTTTGCGGACAAATTGGAAACGCTGTCCGACCAGTCATATTCATCATGCAGCCGGTCAACGACCTCCTGCATGGTAAAACCGGCGCGGACGATCTGCGCCTTGATCTCATTTCTGACGTTCATAAAAACCTCCAATTTTTCGTTATGAAAGCAGCGAAGCGGGTTTCTCTTTCCGAAAACCCGCTCCGCTGTCTGGTGTAATATTCTGTTTTCCCGAAATCTGCTGGAAACGCGGCAGTCGATGTCCTCTTCATAAGTGAGAGGTATCGACTTTCCGAAACCGTGGTACATTTCGCAAAACCGTGCAGATGCACACTTTTTCGTAATGCCGATTCTTGATTCCGAGCAGCGCGGTTTCGCAAAAGCCTTTCGCCGCCGCGCGGATTTCTTTCCGGTTTTCACCTGTCTTGCAGATACCCCTTCCGTTTCAGCTCTGCCGGAGCGGCGCTTGCGACTTGCTTCGCGGCTGAACCTGAAAACATCTATCCCATCCATCCCATCCATCCGGTGGTTTTGGGATGCTTGGGATGGATGGGATGGAGAATTTCGTGTCTGATCTCATACAACCGGCGGCGCGAACAACGCCTCGATGCCCCAGAAGCCGTTGACCCGCTTGCCGAGGGCGTTCTGAATGTGATTGTCGTGCTCCAGGCCGAACTCGTCGGCGTGCTTTTTGAGCGTTATGCTCACCGTCCGCGCGGAGCGCGGCTTGTAGGCGTTGTCATTGCACCAGAGGCAATAGATGGCGTACAGATTAGCCGATGTAATGGTGCTGTCGGCCCTCAGCCGGATGTACCCCTCCGAGCGCAGGAACAGCAGCACATTGTCGGCCTCGCGGCGCGCGTCCTCGCGGTTTGCCTTTGTCTGCGAGCTTTCCGTGAAGCGGAAGTTACTACTTTGCAAGCGGCGCAGCCCTTCGAGACACCAGAGGAAGATGCCCTCGATCTCGCCGCAGAGCTTGTCCGCGAGAAAGGGGTCATCCTCCCGGTTTGGCGGCTTTTTCTTCACCGACAAAATGAGCTGGCGGCGGTAAAAGCCGTCCGAGTGGTCGTAGAGCGACTCCAGATCGCCGTTAGAAAAGGCAAGGAACCGGATATACATCTTGCCCTGATAGCTCTGCTCGCCCTTGCGCTCCAAGTCCATCGGCATTTCGGCGGTGATGAGGGACTTGAGATAGTGCGTGGATTGCAGCGCCTCCAGCTTCATATCGTCATCCACCATCAGCAGCTCGTGCTCCAGATCGGCGCGGGCGAAGGGGCTGCGCTCCACCTTGGCGATGCTGCCGTTTTTCAGGTTGCTGCCGAGCATTTTCTGCATCACCACGCCGATGCGGCTCTTGCCCTCGCCGTCGTTGCCCTTGAGCAGCATCATCACCTGCCCGCGGTTTGTCGGAATCAGGCAGTAGCCGAGGTATTCCTGCAAGGTCAGGATGTCCTCCGCTTCCAGCAGGTCAGACAAAACCGCAGCCAGGTCTCCGGCTGCGGCGCGCTTGGGTCATATCGGATGGGAAGCCGGTTGCGGCAGAATTCCTTCTCCGTGCGGAACGCGCCGCTGAGAAACAGCGTGCCGTTGGCAACGTGAATACGGTCTTCCTGAATGGGCAGCTCCGGCGTGTAGGCTTCCAGCCTGAGCGTTTCCAGAAGAGTGGTGGCGCGGCGAGCCGTGCCGCTCGTAAAATGCGGGCGCAGCATCTCGTAAATCTGCTTGCGAATGCCCTCCTCGTCAGCAACGTGGCCCTCCACGGTGAAGAAGCTGCCGTCCACGCAGACCATCGGGTGCGCCGATAGAAAATCCTCGCAGAACAGGACTTCATTGAAGTGCTTATCCTGAATCCAGCGCGGCGGTTCATTTCGTTCCATGTTCGTCCTCCCTGATCTGCCGGTTTCGCGCCTCCATCCGCATGAGCCGCTCGTCCTTCTGCAAGTCGGCCACCACCTCGCCGCGCTCCTGCGGCGTGCCGAAGGCCAGAATGTCCAGCATATTCCCGATGCGCTCGAGCATATGGCAGGCCTCCGCATAACGCGGGTCGATGGCGTCCACCGGCGACTGCGGCGCACAGTTTTCTTTCCAATCCTGCAAGATGCGCAGGTAATCCTGCAATACGCGGAAGCTTTCCCGCTCGGTCTCCGCCTGCGTCTTGCCGCGCTGTAGCCTTGCGAGAATGGACGGCTTCTGTTCGGCAATGCCGAAATCCGCCGCCAGCTTCTTCGCCGCCTCATAGCCGCTCAGGCCGAACAGCTTTGCCGCAAGGTCGATCACATCGCCGCTTGCCCCGCAGCCGAAGCAGTAGAAGTAAACCTCGTTCAGCTTCATGCTGGGCGTGCGGTCGGCGTGGAAGGGGCAGCGGGTCATGCTGCCTTGCTGGATCGGCAGCCCGTACCGCTCCGCCGCCATGCGCGGGGTGACGGCGGCCTTCACGGTATCAAATAGGTTCATAGGCATTTTCTCCTTTCAGATTTTCTGACAATTTTTCCTTGTCACCTGAATATACGGAGAAATTGACGTAGACCTGTGAAATCTGGCACATGTTCAAGAAAACAAAAAAGCCCTCCTGAAATCTTGCAGAAATGCAAGCAGGAGGGCGAGTGGCAGAACGCGCTACGTTGTCATTTGCCTTGCCAATTTCATCATTTACACAGAAATGATGAAATTGAGGTTGACGTGATGTTGTGGTATGGGTATACTATAATTATATCATCGAGGCGATTATGATAAAATTAAAACGCAAATGAGGAACTTGAATGAGAGCCTTTCACTTCAAAGCAGAATATCAAAAGCTCCTGACGCCAGAGGTCGTGGCGTATCTGACGCAGATCCACGAGTACAAGGGGCAGCAGAATCTTTTCATCGAAGCCGAGGCCGACACACTTTCCAGCCTGCTGGAGGTTGCGCGGATTCAGAGCACCGAAGCCTCCAACCGCATCGAGGGCATCATCACCACGGACGACCGCCTGAAAGAGATCGTCCGCGAAAAGACCATGCCCCAGACCCGCAGCGAGAAGGAGATTGCCGGATACCGCGATGTGCTTGCAACGATTCATGAAAGCCATGACTATATTCCGCCTAGGCCGTCCGTTATCTTGCAGCTTCATCGGGATCTGTACAAGTACAGCGATAAGTCCATCGGCGGCAGCTTCAAAAACTCGGCCGAGGAATTGCCGGACGGCCGGAAGATCGTCCGGTTTGAGCCTGTCTCCGCGTGGGAAACGCCGGGAGCGATGGAGTCACTTTGCGACGCCTTCCAGACGGCCGCGCAGGACGCCGAGCTTGACCCGCTGCTGCTGATCCCCATCTTCATTCTGGACTTTCTCTGCATCCATCCCTTCAACGAAGGCAACGGCCGCATGAGCAGACTTCTGACACTGCTGCTTTTGTACCGCTCCGGTTATTTTGTCGGTAAATATATCAGTATCGAAAAGCTGATCTCCGATACCAAGGAGACCTATTACGAGGCGTTGCAGGAAAGCTCCTGCAACTGGCACGAGGGGACGAACGATTATGCGCCTTTTGTCACCTATATGCTGGGCATTCTGGCGGCAGCATATCGAGATTTTGAAAGCCGAATCGAGCTGCTGACCACCAAGGGGCTTTCCAAGCCCGACCGGGTGCGCGAGATCATCAGGAACCACCTCGGCAAGATCACCAAGAGGGAGATCATGGCAAAACGCCCGGATATCAGCCAGATTACCGTCCAGCGCGCGCTGGCAGAGCTGCTGAAATCCGGCGAGATCATCAAGCTCAGCGGCGGACGGTATACGGCGTATGTCTGGAATGGGGAGTAAGTAGAGATGAGAAAATCAGGAGCAGAAAGCCCATCAAGCCAATGATAGAGCCGTCATGCAGGTTTACGGTTTCTGGGGTAAACTCAACACAGAAACAGCCTGTGTGGCCGAATTGATGAGAATGTATCAACGGCTAACTGATTTATAAAGTCAAGGAGACAGATTGCGCAAGATGAGATGTTGAGGTGAGTGGTTTTGTCAGAGCGAAGTAATATTAAATTCTACGGGATACACGATATGAGTTCAGGGTACTACCTAAAGGAAACAGAAGCCGTATTTCAAAATTGGGATAACTATATTAGCAGCACTGACATCAACACAATGCTAGAACTTTATAACATTAAAAAGTTCTTTGATGTTGGAGCACGGCTGGACCACTGGGATGACGAACAGTATGGAGCTTACCATGAGAAAAGTCGATTAATTCCAAGAATCTTGGGTGTATTTTGCACTACGATATCAGATGATAACTTAATTCAGCTCTACCAATCTACGGACTGCAACTATTGGGATGACTTCTGGGAATTGATTTGCGTATACAAGGTATACCGGCGCATTTCACCGGCGATTCTCGAGAAACTCTTAGAAACTGGAGAACATATTGTTTGGCAGATTTTATATCAGAATGAGCTTTCGGCAGCCTTCGGAGAGGTGATTGCAAATCATTTGCTGCATAATAGCGGCACTGCACCGCACTTAGTTTCTCATTACCTGACGCTACATGGACGAGATGATCCATCGCTAAGCTTTCCAAGAGAGTTCACCCAGAGTATGCGCGACAAGGTGCTTGCGGAGTTTGTTAATCGTGATGATGCAAATATCAACACTTTGCAGTTGATAGCGCAAGCACAGAGCTCAGGCGTGTTCCCATTATCTGACAGGCTTCGCCGAGATGCTAAGAAGAAAATGAAAGCTCTTCAAGAAAAGTTGTTCGCGAATAGCCCGGGTATGACCTATGGCGCAAATGTAACTTTTAAGTCAATACCGAATGGCTCGGTCGAAATGTCATATGACCGAGGCGTAATTTCTTGCGCATATAGCAGAGAGTGGATTGAAGAAAATCAAGACTATCCGACATTGTTGAATAATTTCATCTATTTGTTTGAGTACGTGGATCGCTGCTTCCGTTGCAGTTTTGTTTCACTGAAAAATAAACTAGGAGTGTTTGAAAGAACTCTGGGTGCAAAGGGTAATAAAGAGTATGTAATAGGTATAGATTTTCGTTTAAAACAAAGCCTCAGTTCGCTTCAAATGGCTGCATATAGCCAAGAACTTCGCCGTCTAGGAATTCAAATTGAGAACATCTTCCAATGGTTTTTTGAAGAATATTTAAGAACCAATTTCGGAGCGAATGGCTTTACATATTTTCCGCCTTCTTCGGGAACATCGTTTGCTGAGAAGTGCAAACTCATGTGTAGCGCGATCGATGGCATTCTGAAACAATATCGCTTATATTGTGAAGACGGCTTTGTAGATCGGGAGTTGCTGGAGATGTCTTCCGGACATGTTGTTTTTAGCGAAATTCCAAGTATGATTAGGAATAAATACGCCTATGCTGCCTCGGAAACTGTGCAAAGTGAGATGTTTCTTCTGTTTTCGGACCAATCAATGATGAACTATACTGAGAAAACGCGCAGTAAATATCAGACATTGCCCGAATTGCTACTATCCGAAAAAATGAAGAAGGAAGATTTCCGAGACTACCAACGTAAGAGCTTAGACTGGTTGCTTGAACATTCTGATTTGGCTATCTCCGAAGATGGATATATAACGATTGAGGAAAAACGAGTTTCCGTTTTAAAAGATCTTTTCGTAAGCGAAGTTATTTGTCCAATTTATTATGGCAGCGAACTTCGTGAGCAGGTTGACATTCTTGCTGCATCGGGGGATTTACGCTACAAAGGCACACTGTTTTCCGGACCAGAACAGGACTATTTGAACTTTATGCTGAACAAAGCGGAATTCTCTAACGGCTTTGATTTGCGTAATAGATATATTCATGACACCTGTACGCTAAACGAAGAAATGCAGCAGCAGGATTATTTGGAGCTCCTAAAAATAATGGCGCTGATTATAATTAAAATCAATGAAGAATTTTGCAAAAAAACTAAAATAGGTACCGATTAACAGTAGTGAAGGCTACAAGAAGGTGATCCTTCGCATTTTTACCCCTCCCGAATCCCCACGGCTTTGCCCTCATCCTCCGTCACTATGTACAATCCAGCGCCCATCTTTTTGACAGATCCAGCATGGCAAAGCAGAATCTCTCCCACCGTGCCAATGTTATCTGTGACGGGTCGCCCTCGCGGATACGCAGGGTACGGCGGATCTCCTTCGGGATGACGATCCGCCCGAGGTCGTCAATGCGTCTGACGATGCCGGTTGCTTTCATATATTGCTCCTCCACTTTATGCGTTCGAAATCACATTGCTTTTGTCTGCAAACAATGGGGAATTATGCGAATAGAGGGCAACAAAGCGGAAGGCAGTTTGCAAATTGTACATTGTGATCCACATATGCGCATAACAGGCTGCATTTATGAGGTAAGAAGGCTTCACCGGTTGACAACATCAACATTTACGGATACAATAATTCTATCTAATCGCAAGCGGGACTATAGGAAATAGATGTATAAATCCGGCCAGCCTCAGCTACTGTCCCGTGCTTCGCATTGCCGCATAATTATCGTTCCACGTTCGATAACAATAATTTATGTTTCAATCAATCTATTCAAAGCCTTTGTCGAATATTATTCTGGCTATCGTTATAGCCATTGTCGCTTGGGGATATCTGCGCACAAAAGTTCAGCTACGCAGGTGGACGATGGCAAATTTTGTGTTGTTTTGTGCAGCTGTCATAGCCATCCTCTACGCCACCATTCTGAATCGCACACCTGGCAACTACGAGCTCATCCTCACCCCTTTTGCCACCTTCACCGCCGCCCAGCAGCAGCCGGAACTCTACCGCGAGATGCTGATGAACGTCTTCCTCTTCTTCCCGCTGGGGCTGACGCTTTCCAACGCCCTACCGCGAAAGTGGCACCGCTGGGGCAGGATCGCCCTCACAACACTCATCGGTTGCATTCTCAGCGCGGGGATCGAGTACGCCCAGTACCGCTGCGCGCTGGGGCTTGCGGAGACGGACGACGTGATCTGCAACACGCTGGGCGCGTTCATTGGCTCTACATCGCTGCTCATCGCCCGCGCCATCGAAAAATCCAGAGAAAGGGTTCGGCACACGAACATGACCCTGACCACCACCGAAACACAATTTCTCCATATCGCTAAGGCTGCCGTTTCCGGCGGGGCGCTCCCCACCGAAAACGTGGACTGGCCTGCCGTTTTCGCGCTGGCGGGGCAGCAGAAGCTGCTGCCGATCCTCTTCGAGGCCGTCCGCAAGATGCCTGCTGCCGAAGAGAACGTGGCTCTGTTTGCCGTAACCAAGCAGCAGGTCATCGCGCAGGTGCTGCGCCAGACCATACGGGCATCGGAATTTGCAGGACTCTACCAGAGGCTCCGCGCGGCAGGGCTGCACCCCATCGTGGTCAAAGGACAGCTTTGCAGCCGCCTGTATCCGTTAAAGGACCACCGCATCAGCGCGGACGACGATCTTCTGATTCCGGACGGCGAATTTTTCGCCTGCCACGAACAGCTTCTGGCGAACGGTCTAACCACCGACACGCCTGCGGACGAGCTGGCCACGGCGGACGAGGTATCCTACACAAAAGAAGGCAGCCCGCTTTACATCGAGCTGCACCGGCATTTATTTGATTCTGCCGAGGATGCGCATGACGAGCTGAACCATTTCTTCACCGACCTCAATCCCGTCGAAACCGACGGCTTTCTCGCCATGCCACCCCACGAGCACCTGCTGTACCTGATCCTGCACGCCTATAAGCATTTCGTGCGCAGCGGCATCGGCCTGCGGCAGTTCTGCGACATCGGCCTTTGGGCGCGGGAGTATCACGCCGAAATCGACTGGCGGCGTCTGCACGACCAGTGTGTCAGCGTTCATGCGGCGACGTTTGCCGCGGCGTCGTTCCGCATCGCCCGAGACGATCTCGGCATCGAATTTGACCTGCCCATGCCTTGGGATGCTTCCATCGACGTAGAGCCGCTGCTGCACGACACCCTCTGCGGCGGTGTGTACGGCTCCAATGACCTAACGCGCCTCCATTCCTCCACCGTCACGCTGAACGCCGTCAAGGCCAGTCGCACCGGTGAAAAAAGCAGCGTTCTGAGCACGGTGTTCCCCAAGCGCGAGTATCTGGAGCGGCGCTACCCGTACCTCAAAAAGCGTCCCTATCTGCTGCCGGTTGCGTGGGCGCAGCGCATCGCGCACTACGCCAGCGAAAAGCAGTCCGGCGCGGATAACAGCGCCTCCGGCTCCATCAAGCTGGGAAAAGAGCGGATCGAGCTGATGAAGCGGTATGGAATTATGGACTGATAAAAAGACATTGCGGGGCGCTGCAGCGCTCCGCAAACAATTCTATCCTTGCAGTTTTGAAAGGAATTTGGACAGGAAACCGCTGTCACACAGCTTGTATTTTTTCACACCTAATGATAAAATAGTTCTAAACGATCCGGATCGCATTTTGCTGCAGCCGGCAAGGAGGGAGTCCTGTGAAAAAGAGCAGCACAGATACCTGCTGCCTGACTTTACCGTTAAAACTGGAAAAGTGGCAGGAGGACCGTCTTGCCAAGCGCTTTGAGATCGCGCGGCAGCTCTATAACACGCTGGTCCATGCAGAGCTGAAACGGCTTGCGCAGGTAAAGCAGACTGCCGAATATCGGGAGAATGAACGGAAAATACGGGCATTGGACTGGAATGATCCCGGTGATCAAGCCAAACTGAAAGGCCTATACAAAGAGCGGCGAAAAAGTTTAAAAACGGCCGGGTTTACGGATTATTCCTTTACTACAGATATGGGAAAATATTACAAGCACTTCCGTGACAACATCGGCTCGAGCGTTGCCGTTCATGGGATCGCACCGCAGGTCTGGGCGGCCTTTGATAAGCTCCTGTTCAAAAAGGGCGGCAAGAAGGTACATTACAAAAAGCCCGGTGAGGTAAATTCTGTGCAGGGCTACTCCAGAACGGGAAAAAGCGGCGGCACGGAGATCATGTTCCGCGGGCCCTACATCGAGTGGAAGGGCCTGAAGCTGCCGCTGAAGCTATCGCCGGACAATGCTTACGAGACCGATATGCTGCAGCGCAGAGTAAAGCTTGTCCGATTGGTCCGCCGGCCCGGAAAGCGCAGAGACCGCTGGTATGCCCAGCTCGTTCTGGAGGCGAAGCCTGCGATCAAGGCCGATCCCGTTACCGGAAAAGCGGTTCACCCTATCGGCAGCGGCCCCGTCGAGCTGGACATCGGGCCGCAAACACTGGCGTATTCCGCCGCCGGGGCGGCCGGACTCGTCGAACTGGCAGATCGGGTACAGAACATCGAGCAGGAAAAGCGCTGCCTGCAGCGAAAAATGGACCGGAGCAGAAGGGCAGCCAACCCGGATAACTATGCCGAGGACGGCACGATCCGGCGCGGTGTCAAGTTAACACATAATAAGTCCAAGCGATATCGGAGGAGCCAACAGGAACTGAAATATCTGCAGCACCGTCAGGCTGAAATACGAAAGCTCCAGCACATTCAACTGGCGAACCATTTGCTGTCCTTGGGTGATCATTTCTATGTGGAAAAAATGGAATGGTCTTCCCTGACGCACCGGGCAAAGAAGACCGTGATATCTGAAAAGACCGGAAAGCCCCGAAGCAAAAAGCGGTTTGGAAAGTCCATTGCCAACAAGGCACCCGCCATGCTGATCGAAATATTGCGGCAAAAATGCAAGTCTCTCGGGCTGCCGAATGTTGTAGAGATCAACCCGGCAGACATCAAAGCAAGCCAATATAATCATTTGACCGGTGAATATGTTAAAAAGTCTCTTTCCCGGCGTTGGAACGAAATGCAGGACGGTGAGCATCTCCAACGTGATCTCTATTCCGCCTTCCTGCTGCAGCATTATGACTCTATGTCAAAAGCTCTTGATCTCGATTCCCTTGCGCGGGACTATCCCGCCTTTGTGCAGTACCATCATCGGGAAATCGAGCGCCTGCACGCTCTCCCCAAAACACCCTCCAGTATGGGCATCCGCAGAAGCATTGCCTGACGCGAAGGCCAGGAAGACATAAAATGCCGGTGCCGTTCGCACCGGAGAAAACCGGTCGATTGTCCGTCCGGGGCTACCGTTAATGGCAGCGGAGGCTGCTTTGGTAGCAGAAGAGCTCGGGAAAATAGTCAGCGCGCAGCAGATCTTCGTGCTGCGAAAAGCTATCTACCGACTTACAGCGCATTCCACAAATCCGCACGCGGTGCTTTGTGCACATTTGCCGTTGCGATCTGCACGCGGTGCGCTGAGACAAAGCGGTACCCCTCCCTCGCTCATCGCAGCGCGGACCGGTTGCGATCTGCACGCGGTGCGCTGAGACAAAGAGCAACGCGGTCGTGTTCGTCGATGATGGCGCCAGTTGCGATCTGCACGCGGTGCGCTGAGACAAAGTCGTTGTACCATCGGTTATAGGCCTGCTGCTCCAGGTTGCGATCTGCACGCGGTGCGCTGAGACAAAGTTGGCAAAAGGCGCCTTGACGTACTGCTGTCCGGTTGCGATCTGCACGCGGTGCGCTGAGACAAAGACCGTGCCGTTTGTGATCACAAGCATATCGTTAGTTGCGATCCGCACGAATTGCGCTGAGAGAAGAAGCAAGCCGTTAAAATACATCAGTATTGAGGTGCTGATCTCCGATGCCAGGGAGGCCTATTATGAGGCCCAAAACAGCACAATCTTTCCACCCTCACGAAAGGGCCCAGACGACCACGACCGGATACATTTACATTCTCACGAATCCCTCCTTCCCGCAATATGGGAAGCTCGGCTATGCCACGGATGTAAAGCAGCGGCTCGCAGAGCTGAACCGCAGCACGGCGGTCCCCTTTGCGTTCCGGGTGTACGCCACCTACGAGGTGGATTCCGCCCTCTCGGACAAGAAGCTCCACTCCATTCTGGGCAAGCTGAACCCCGATCTGCGTTCTGCCGAAGAAGTGGACGGCAAGCGCCGCATCCGGGAATTCTATGCCATGCCGCCGGAGGACGCTTACGCGATCCTCGAGGCGATCGCGGAGATCAACGGCTTCCACCACCGTCTGAAAAAATGGAAGGTGACGACAACAGCGCAGCAGGACGAGGCGCTGGCCCGGCAGATCGAGGAGCAGCACCGGGAACGGGTCTCCCCGTTCGCATTTTCCAAATGCGGCATTTCCGAGGGAGCGGAGTTGGAATTCTGCTGCCGCGGGAATGAACATACCGGCGAGCGCTGCACCGTCGCCGACGACAAGCATGTGCGCTTTCAGGACGAAATATGGTCCCTGGCCGCACTGGCGAAGCATCTGCTGGGGACCCGGAATTCGGTCGCCGGGCCTCAGTATTTCAAATACAACGGCGCGTGGCTGAACGCCATCCGCAGGCGGCTGGAGAACCGGGAGTAAAGCCGCATCAGACATTCTGTCATCCCTGCAAACGTCAAATTATTCTACACAAGAGGTCCCCCATGCTGCCCGTAAACGAATCCGACTGGAAGCTGTTCCGCAAAAGGCTGCCGGAGTGGCAGGAGCGCTGCATGGAGCAGCTGGCCGAATCCTACGCGGCCCTGCTGGCCGGGCCCGGCAAGGCATCCGACAAGTTCTGGGAGCTGGAGAAGAGGCTTCGCAAGGACAAGAAGCGCGTCGGTGTCGTGGCCGATGTCAGCCGCTCTGAAATGTACTATAACCTGCTCTATCTGCTGGATGACAAGACCATCACGCTCGAGGACCTCGCAGGCTTCAGCCCCGACCTGCGGGAGCGGCTGGGGGAGGAGAACGTGGTGGTGATCACTTTGTGTGAAGGCTCCCTCATATAACATAAAGACGGAGGGCTGCGGCTTTATGCTGTGGCCCTCCGACCATACCACGCAAACCATGCAAAGCGGCTGCGCTCCGAAACCGGGGCGCAGCCGTTCCTTTTCCCTATTTTGTAGCGTTTTCAATGTAGCGCATGAGGATCGCCGCGACCTGTGCGCGGGTGGCGCTTCCCTGCGGCTTGAGCCAATCGCGGCCGTCGTATTCGCGGCTGCCGCCGATGATGCCCTCCGCCACAACCCAGCGCATGGCATCGCTGGCATAATCCGACACGGCGTTCGCATCCGGGAAGCCGGACAGATCAGCACGCTCCGCGGACGCAGCGCCAACCTTCTGCGCATAGCGGAACAGGATCGCCGCTGCCTGCTCTCGGGTTACGCGGCCATTCGGATCAAACTTACCGCCGCCGATGCCGTTGACCACGCCGTTCTCCGCTGCCCATGCGACAGCCTGCGTGTACCACTCGCCGCCCGGAACATCCGTAAAGGGGTTGGCAGCAGCCTGCGGCTGTCCGGCATAGCGCCAGAGGACCGTCACAAGCATCGCGCGGGTCATGCTGCTCTCCGGCTCAAAGCTGTATTCGCCTGTGCCGTTCATAAGACCATTGTCGTAAGTATACCGCACGGCCGAGGCATACCAGCTGTCCGGGCTGGCATCCGTATAGGGGGCTGTTGTCCAAACCGCTGTGGGGTAGCTTAAAGTTTGATCAAAAACTGCCGGTCCCCATCCGGAGGTTCCTTCCCGGTAATAAAACACAATGCCGGGGATCGCAGCAAAGTCACTTATTGCATTGCTGTCAGCGAAGCTGAGCCAGCCGATTTCAGGCAGATCTCCCATAAAATAGACGTGCTTGAGTGAGATACAGCCAGAAAAGGCGCGCTCGCCGATTGTTTTAACGCTCTCCGGAAACACGATCTCACGCAGTGCGGCACAGTCTCTAAAAGTGGAAGAATCTATTGTTAATAAGTTCTTAGATAGTCTGACTTTGCTAAGATTCTTGCAGCCGTCAGAATAGTAAACTTCTAATACGCTGTCCGGCATCCAGATTTCCGTCACACCGTCATGTTCATGAAATCCGTTTACAATCCGCGTTCCATCCTGCAGGACATACTTCCCGCGGAAGCCCCCCGGGCACTCTTTAAACTCCAGGTTTCCGGATAAATTCTTTGTCGTGTATAACCCGCCATAGGAATCCGTAGAATAAAAACGATTATTCGGCTCCACCTGAAACCCGCGGAAATTAGGGCTGCCCAAGCTGATGCACCTTTCAATGTTCACCGTAGATTTTGGAATGGTAAGCCCGGTCAGATTGGGGCAATCCGCAAATGCTCTCTCATCGATTCTGTAAAGAGAGTCAGGCAGTGCAACATCGTGGACTAAGGAGCCTTCAAACGCTCCCTCACCGATTTCTCTCGTCATAGCACGGACTTCATAGCTTCCGGTTCTGCCCGCAGGGTACCGAATAAGCTTGGTATCCCGATATAGGGCCCCTGCCTCATCGATCTTATAAAAAGTGTTATATTTACTCAGATCAAATTTTGTAAGACTTATACATCCTGCAAAAGCACTTCCGGAAATATAATTTACATTACCCGTGATTTTGATATCTTTCAGGCTTGAGCAGTTTTTGAATGCATTCTCATAAATAGCTGAGGCCGAAAACAGATTTACACTTTCGAGCCGGGTACAGTTTTCAAATGCTCCGCTTGGGATTTCAAACATACCAGCTTTCAGGGTCACCTTTCGAATATAATCGCTGTAATCGGAAAAGCGGACCTTCATGTCGTAACCTTGGACCATATCTCCATCGCCTTCAAAGGTCAAAGCGCCGGTTTCCTTGTTGATCACGGCTACACATGTATCCGTACACGAAAGACGGATCTCCTTGTCAGTTTCTGTCACCTCCGCAGCGGCGGCAGTGGGGAATGCCGGAACGAGAAGCGCACAGGCCATTACGACACACAGCAGGAGCGCAAGCAGTCTCTTTTTCATGATCGTTCCCTCCGAAATTCAGTCAGACAGCGCCGTGTCCTCACTCCGCCATCTGCCGCTTTTAGTATATAACGCGCAGCACAAAAAGTAAATAACAAATTACAGTTTATCAGGCATATTATCCAAGAATGTTATACCACGGCCATCATTTTTCCGCTATCCTCTCTATTTTCTGCACCATCAAAATCGCAAAACTGGGACCGGCTTGTCAAAAAAAGTCCCTCCGGGGCTTTTTCGCCAAGCTGCTTTCAGAATTGCAAAATCAAATTTTGCAGCATGATTTTGCAGTTCTGCCGCTGCGGCGGGCGATTGAACGCGAAAGGAAACCCTGA
>OCPV01001022.1_pt1 | contig 16982 bp, 14 predicted proteins | sample 1538511 | NCBI WGS metagenome assembly OCPV01 (sample SAMN04571704, study PRJEB22368) | human gut metagenome | biome: human gut; material: stool | host: Homo sapiens | place: Luxembourg | collected 2012-08-30 | reverse complement strand
CGGCGAGCAGAACTCAAGATTGTACATATGGTGAAATATTCGCTAATAAAATAAATCTATTTTTTAGTGAAATATTCAAAAATTATTGACATAGAAACATTTTTAACTTTAGATTTTGCTTGAAATTTCCTATTGATAAACCATTGGAATTAGTATAAAATAAAGGAGAAAATAAAATGAGAAGGTGCAAAAATGGAAGAACAAATATATAAAATAAAAAATATAGATTCTTTTGAATTAAAAGATATATTTGATTGTGGACAATGCTTTAGATGGAATGAAGAAGATGATGGAAGTTATACAGGAGTATTTAAAGGAAATGTACTAAATGTTTCAAAAAATGATAAAGAAATAACATTTAAAGGTGTTTGCAATGGAAATATTAAAGATATTGTAGAAGACTATTTTGATTTAAAAAGAGATTATGAAAAAATAAAAGAAGAACTTTCAAAAATAGATGAAAATATGAAAACAAGTATAGAATATGGAAAAGGAATTAGAATTTTAAATCAAGACTTATTTGAAACAATCATATCATTTATAATTTCTGCAAATAACAATATACCTAGAATAAAAGGAATAATAGAAAGATTATCTAAAAAATATGGAGACGAAATAATCTGGAATGGTAAAGAATATTATGCATTTCCAACAGCTAAAAGCCTAAAAGATGTAAGTGTTAAAGAATATAGAGATTTAGGGTTAGGATTTAGAGATGTTAGGTTATATGAAACAGTAAAAATGATATTAGAAGGAAAAGTAGATTTAGAAGAATTAGAAAATAATCCAAACACAACTGAAGTTAGAGAAAAACTTTTAACATTATCAGGAGTAGGACCAAAAGTTGCAGATTGTATTTTGTTATTTTCAGACCTAAAAAGATTTGAAGTATTCCCAATTGATGTATGGGTAAGAAGAGTAATGAATGATTTATATATTAAAAATGAAGATGAAATAAAAGTAAATAAAAAACAAATTGAGAAATTAGCGCAAGAAAAGTTTGGCAATTTAGCAGGCTTAGCACAACAATATTTATTCTATTGGAGAAGAGAGGCATAGAATAAAGCAAATAAAATGGAGGATTAAATGGGACTAAGAATAATATATGGAAAACCAGGAAGCGGAAAAAGTAGTTTTTGTTTTTCAGAGATAGAAAAACTATTACAAGAAGGAAAAGAAAAAAAGATATATATAATAACTCCAGAACAATTTTCATTTACAGCAGAAACAAAACTAATGGAAGCATCAAAAGGAAAAGCAGTTGTAAATGCAGAAGTAATCACATTAAGTAGAATGGCATATAGAGTAATAAATGAAGTAGGTGGAGTAGAAAATAATCATTTATCAAAATTTGGAAAAGCAATGCTGATTTTTTCAATATTAAATAAAGAAAAAAGTAAATTAAAATTTTTAGGAAAATCAGATGAAAATATAGATTTATGCCAAACAGCTATGACAGAATTTAAAAAACATGGAGTTACGGTAGAAAAATTAAAAGAAGAAATAGAAAAAGGAAAAGATATGTATTTAAAATCAAAGCTTCAAGATATGACATTAGTATATGAAAGCTTTGAAAATCAAATAAAAGATAAATATATTGATGAAACAGACCTTTTAACAATTCTTAGTCAAAATATAAAAGATATTAGTTGGATAAAAGACAGTATAATATATATTGACGAATTTTCAGGATTTACTTACCAAGAATATGAAGTATTAAAAGAATTAATAAAATATGCAAAAAGAGTAAGTCTAACAATTTGTATAGACAAGTTAGACTATGCAAAAAATCCAGATTCAGACATATATTATTCAAATAAAGTAACTCTAGGAAAAATAATTAATCTAATAGATGAAAATGGATTAAAACTAGAAGAACCAGTTTTTTTAAGTGAACAATATAGATTTAAAACAGAAGAATTAAAATTCTTAAATGAAGAAATTTGTAAAACGAAATCCACAAAATATGAAAAAAATGTGGAAAACTTAACAGTATTTTTAGCAAAAAACTATTATTCAGAAGTAGAATATATTGCAAAAAGTATAAATAAATTGATTACAAAAGATGGATTAAGGTATAGAGATATTGCTGTAATCACTAAAAACATAGATACATATTCATCACTAGTTAGAGCAATTTTTAGACAATATGATATACCTGTATTTATTGATGAAAAAAGAGATCTAAACCAAAATGTGGTTGTACAATATATACTTTCAATATTAGAAATTTTATCAAAGAACTTTTCTTCTGAATCTATTTTTAGTTATCTAAAATTAGGATTTCATAATTTAGATAAAGATGAAATTTTCAAGTTAGAAAATTATTGTACAAAATGGGGAATAAAACATTCTAAATGGAAAAATGATTTTAAATATGAATTAGAAGATAATAAAGAAAAAGTAGAAAGATTAAATGAAATAAGAAAGGAAATAATAAATCCTTTAATTAATTTAAAAGAAGAAATAGAAAAAAATAAAACAGCAAAAGATATAACAAAAGCTCTATATAGTTTTATTACAGAACAAAATATAGAGCAAAAAATATTAGAAAAACAAGAAGAATTAAAAGAAAAAAATCTTTTAGATTTAAGCAAAGAATATGAAGAAAGTTATAAAATAATAATTGATATATTGGATGAAATGGTAAAAATATTTGATAATGAAAATATGACAATAGACACATATCAAAAGATTATAAAAATAGGACTAGGAAACAGTGGACTTGGAAAAATACCAGGAACTAAGGATCAAGTAATATTTGGCGATGTTGATAGATCAAGAAGCCATAAAGTAAAAGTAGTATTTTTAATAGGGCTAAATGATGGAGTATTTCCAAGTATCTCTAAAGACGAGGGCTTTTTTAATGATGTAGATAGAGAAAACTTAAAAGAAGATGGGATTGAGCTTGCAAAAGGAACATTAGAAAATCTATATGAAGATAAATTCAATATATATAAAGCATTTACTACAGCAGAAGAAAAGATGTATATATCATACAGTTCAGCAGATGGCGAAGGGAAATCTTTAAGACCTTCAGTATATATTTATAGAATAAAGAAAATGTTTCCAAAACTAAAAGAAAAAAGTGATGTTATAACAAAAGAATATGAATTAGTAAATAAAGTAGTAACATATGATGAATTAATAGAAAATATTTCTCTTTTAGGCAAAAATGAGAAAATAGATGATATTTGGTATCAAATATATAAATATTATGAATCTCAAAATGAATGGCAGCAAAAATTAAACCAAAATATTAAAGCAGTACTATATACAAACTTGCCAGAAAAAATAAATAAAGAAAATATAGAAAAACTTTATGGTAATAACCTAAAAACAAGTATTTCAAAGCTTGAAAAATATAGAAGTTGTCCATTTTCATATTATTTACAATATGGTTTAAGACTAAAAGAAAAAGAAGAATTAAAGGTAAAAAGTTTTAATACAGGTTCTTTTATGCATGAAACAATAGATGAATTCTTTAATATAGTAAGAGAAAATAAAATGAATTTAGCAGAAATAGAAGAAGATGAAATTTTTAAAATAGTATCAGAAATAATAGAAGAAAACTTAAATTCTGCTAAAAACTATATTTTTACAGCAACTTCTAAATATAAAGTTTTAGTTACAAGACTAAAAAAGATAGTAAGTAAAGCTTTAAAATATATAATTAAAACATTAATATATAGTGATTTTAATGAAGATGGAACAGAAGTTGAATTTGGTGAAAAAGGAAGATATAAACCAATAAGATTAGAACTAGAAGATGGAAAGAAAATAGAAATAACAGGAAAAATAGACAGAATAGATACAGCCAAAAGCGATGATGGAAGATACTTAAGAATTATAGATTATAAGTCATCTGCTAAAAACATTGACTTAAATGAAGTTTATGCAGGACTTCAAATACAGCTTTTAACATATATGGATGCTATTTGTAAAGAAGAAGATATATTTCCTGCAGGGGTTTTCTATTTCTCATTATTAGAACAGATGGTAAAAGCAGAAAAGAAAATGACAGAACAAGAAATAGAAGATATGATTAGAAAAAACTTTAGGATGAAAGGCTTAATTATAGCAGATGTAAAAATAATAAGAATGAATGATAAAGAATTAAAATCTGGAAGTTCAAAACTAGTTCCAGCAGCAATCACTTCATCTGGTACAGTAAATGAAAAATGGACTAGCGGAGTATCTAAAGAAGATTTTAAAGTATTACAAGACTATATATATAAAACGATAAAAGATATTTCAAAAGAGATTTTTAGTGGAAAAATAGATTTAAAACCATATTATAAAAAAGGGAAAACACCTTGTAGTTATTGTGAATATAAATCAATTTGTGGATTTAATCCAAAAATTGCAGATAATAAGTACAACTATATCCCTGAAAAATCTAAAGATGAAATAATAGAAAAAATGAAAAGGAAGATTTAAGTTATGGATTTATCAAATGAAAATGTTGTTCATATAAAAAAAGGAAAACAAGAATATCTTCAATTTAGAAAATTGTTAGAATATGAAGATATAATAACTCATGCATATTCATTAGGAATAGATAAAAACTTTAGAACAGCAAAAGTAGGTGGAGCAAATTTAGAAAAAGAAGAATATGATAAAGCCTTAGAGGATTATAAAGAACTTTGTGAAAGTATTGGGTGTGACTATAAAAATTTAGTAAAGACAAATCAATCTCATACTGACAATGTAAAAGTTGTAGAAAACAAAATAGAAAAAGATAAACCAGACTTTAATAAAGAAGAATATAACAATACAGATGGATTAATTACAAATAAAAAGAATTTAATATTATCTACAACAAATGCAGATTGTATATTATTAATGTTTTTTGACCCTGTAAAAAAAGTAATTGCAAATGTACATTCAGGTTGGAGAGGAACTATTCAAAGAATTTCTGTAAAAACAGTAGAAAAAATGAAAAAAGAATTTGATTGCAAACCAGAAGATATAATTTGCCTAATTTGTCCATCTATTAGAAAATGTCATTTTGAAGTAGAAAATGATGTAAAAAGTGCTTTTGAAGAAGAGTTTAAAGATTTAGGAAAAGAAAATTTAGATAAAATAATAGAGGAAAAGATACCAAATAAAAAATGGAATATAGATACAGTTTTAATAAATCAAATTATTTTAGAAAATGAAGGCTTGAAGAAAGAAAATATTATAGATAGCAAAATTTGTAGTGTATGTAATTCTGATATTATTCACTCATATAGAGCTGAAAAGCAAGGTTATGGTTTAAATACTGCAATAGTTTTGTTAAAATAAATAATGTTAAAAAAATCTTAGAAAGGAAAATAAAATGAATAATAAAAAAATAATACCTTCTAAACTAGAAAAAGGAGATACAATAGGAGTTGTTGCACCATCAAACCCAATAGTAGGAGAAAATATAGAAGAAGTAGAAATGGCAAGAAAAATTGTAGAAGAAAGTGGATTTAAAGTAAAGTTTTCAAAAAATCTATTTTCTAATACTAATGGATATAGTAGCACAGCAAAAGAAAAAGCAGAAGATATAAATTCTATGTTTGCTGATAGGCAAGTAAAAATGATTTGGTGTGCAAAAGGTGGAGAAAACTCAAATAGTGTATTCGAATATTTAGATTATGAAGAAATTAAAAAGAATCCTAAAATAATATGTGGGTATAGTGATATTACATCACTTACAAATATAATTACAGCAAAAACAGGTCTTGTTACATTTAGTTCTACAAATTTTAAAACAATTGCAACTGATGAGATAGATTATAGCTATAATGAAGTTCTAAAAAGATTTGTAGAAGGTTCTTTAGAAATCGGAAAAACTACATTTGGTTATAAAACTATAAAAGAAGGACAAGCAGAAGCGGAATTAATAGGTGGAAACTTAAGTTTAACAAAAGGTTTAGTAGAAGGAAAATATAAGGTAAATTTTGAAAATAAAATCCTATTTTTAGAAGAATTGGGATTCGAAACAGGTCCAGCACTTGTTAGTAATTATCTATATTATATGAAACAAAATGGAGTATTTGATAAAATAAAAGGTTTATGGATTGGAAATTATGAACATGAAAGTAAAATCTCCTTAGAAAAAATTATACTAGATGTGTTAGAAGATGATATTCATTTTCCAATCATTAAATCAAATAATTTTGGACATATAGAAGAAAAAACCGTAATTCCAATAGGAACAAAAGCAAGAATTGATACAACAAAAGAAGAAAAAATTGAATTAATAGAAAAATGTGTGAAATAAAGGAAGAAAAGATATGTTTGATAATTGGGAAGAATTAGAAGAATCAATTAAAAGTTGTAATAAATGTAAATTATATAGTACAAGGCAAAATATAGTTTTTGGTACAGGAAATAAAAATGCAAAATTAATGTTTATAGGAGAAGGTCCTGGAGGAGATGAAGACAGACTTCGGAGAACCATTTGTTGGAAGAGCAGGAAAACTAATGAACATGGCTTTTCAAGCAGTTGGCTTAAAAAGAGAAGATGTATATATTGCAAATATCGTAAAATGTAGACCTCCTCAAAATAGGAATCCAGAAGAAGATGAATGTGAAGCTTGTATGAATTATTTAAGAAATCAAGTAATATTAGTAAAACCAGAAATTATAGTATTACTTCGGAAGTGTTGCTCTAAAACATATTTTAGGCAAAGAATATGGAATTACATCTTCTAGAGGAAAGTGGTTTGAAAAAAAAGGGATAAAATACATGCCAACATGGCATCCAGCAGCACTTCTTCGTGATGAAACAAAAAAGATAGACTTTATAAAAGACCTAAAACTTGTGTTAAAAGAAATGAACTAAACGGAAAGGTCAGTTTAATTGACTAAGCAAAATAATTATCATAAAATAAATAATATTAAAATTAATAAAGTATTGAAAGGAATATTAAAATGGGAATAGAAGAAAAAGCAAATTATTGCCTAAATTGTAAGGTTAAACCATGTTCTAAAAAAGGTTGTCCACTTCAAAATGATATACCTGCATTTATAAAAGAAATAAAAGAAAAGCATTTTGATAAAGCTTATGAAATTTTATCACAAACAACAGTATTACAAGGAGTTTGTGGCAGGATATGTCCTCATGAAAAGCAATGTCAAGGTTCATGTGTAAGAGGAATAAAAGGAGAGCCAGTATCTATTGGAGAACTTGAAGCATATACTTTTGATTTAGAAAAAGATAATAAAGAAAGTTTACTAAGATGCTATGAAAAAGAAGAAAAATTAAACTTAAATAAAAGAGTTGCTATAATTGGTGGTGGACCTGCAGGTTTAACATGTGCAGCATTTCTGGCTAAAAAAGGAATAGATGTTACGGTTTATGAAAAATATAACTATTTGGGTGGCTTATTAGTTCATGGAATACCAGAATTTAGATTGCCTAAAAAAGTAGTAGAAGATACTGTAAATAAAATCTTGGCTTTAGGTGTTAAAGTAGAATATGAAAAAGAATTAGGAAAAAATTTATCATTAAAAGAATTAACAAAAATATATGATAAAGTATTTTTAGGAATAGGTGCAAATGTTTCCTCTAAAATGGGAGTAGAAGGAGAAGATTTGCCTGGTGTTTATGGAGGAAATGAACTTTTAGAATATAAGTTACATCCTAATTATGAGGGAAAGACAGTTTGTGTAATAGGTGGAGGAAATGTTGCAATGGACTGTGCAAGAACTGTAAAAAAATTAGGAGCAAGTAAAGTTAATGTAATATACCGTAGAGCAAGAGAACAAATGCCAGCAGAAAAGAAAGAAATAGAAGATGCAATAAAAGAAGGAATTAATTTCATGTTCCAAAATAATATTGTAAAAATAATGGGAAGTAATCATGTTTGCGAAGCAGAACTAATAAAAACAGAATTAATTCAAAAAGAAGGTGATACAAGATTATCGCCAGTAAATGTAGAAGGAAGTAATTACAAAATAAAAACAGATTATATAATAATGGCCTTAGGTTCAAAACCAGAAGAATTTGTAAAAGATTTAGGTTTAAATCTAAACAAATGGGGAAATATCGAAGTTGATGAAAATTACAGAACTTCAAATCCTAAAATATATGCAGGAGGAGATTTAGCAGGAGTTAAGGGAACTGTTGCTTGGGCAGCAAGGTCAGGAAGAGATGCAGCAAATGCAATTATAGAAGAATTTAAAAAAGGAAATTAGATTTTTTCTAATTTCCTTAAATTTTATTCTTTTATATTTATATCTGCATTTTCTTTGGAAGAGCCAAAAATTAATTTTTTAATAGCTTTTATAAATTTAATGAATTTATTTTCTTTTTTAGAAATTACTTTTAAAGATTGTATAACTTCTCCATTTTCTAGTAAATTATATTTTTCTTCTAAAGCTTCCATTTTTGAAACATAATAGTCATTAAAAAATGTATAACCTTCTGCTACTCCAAGATAGTCTTTAAATGAATATAATTTTCTCCTATAACTTTCTACATCTTCTAGTGTTGAAATATCATCAAAAGCTTTGTCAAAGTAACTAGAAATAATTAAATTCTGAGTTCTCATAAAAGTTAAAAGAATTTCACTTTTTAGTTCATCAATTTTTTTAAGCATTCCATCTACTCGTCTATTTCTATCATCAATTTGAATAATTTTATTATTTAATTTTACTATTTCTTCTTCACTATTTAAAATTTCATCAATAGAATTTTGAATTGCCATAAAATCTTTTGGTGAAGTGGCATTTGCTAAAGCATTTTTAAAATTATCATTACTTCTAATTGTGCTTTCAAATAAAATATCTTCACCAACTAAGTATGCTAGCTGATTTACTAAACAACATTCTAAAGGATAATATGATGGACTTATTGTTTCAAAACTTATTCCAAAATATTTAACATATTCTTTAGGAATGCCGTTGATTTTAGATGATATAAGCTGAACAGCAGCTTCATTTAAACCTAATCCATAAATTTTAAATTCAGTATAGTCGCAAAGACCCATTCTAATTAAGTAATTTCTTTTATCTTTTACTTCCTGAATATAATGAATACATTCATGGATTGCAAATTCTTCTAAATCTTCATCAGCAATGTTTTCGTTGAAATATATAGAGGAATTTTTATAAAAATAATTTGCTTCTGCCATTCCTTCAGGCATTTTAGCACGATACATATTTAACCTAGATAATTTAATAAATAACTCATTTTGATTTAAGCCAAACTGTGGGAAAAAATCACAAATTTTAGAAGATATATTTTTTGCAATAGAGTTAATAGTTAAAGTATCTAGTTTTTCGGTTACTTCAATTCCATCTTTTCTTAAGTCTGATTCTATACTCATAAATATAATACTCCTTATTTATACTATAAATATTATACTATAAAAAACAAATAAAAATATGACAAACATATTAAATAATAATTACATTTTAATTACAGAATTTGTCGAATTTTGTCAAAACTTTATTATTGACATATGAATTTCTTGAATATATAATATCAGTACAATAAAAAGAAAGGAGGGAAAATATGAAAGAAATAGAGACAGATAAAATATTATTGAAAATATATGAAGAACAACAACAAATGAAGAAAGATAATGAAGAAAATCAAAAATCAATTGAACAAAAGATATATGATGTTCAACAACAAATGAAGAAAGATAATGAAGAAAATCAAAAATCAATTGAACAAAAGATATATGATGTTCAACAACAAATGAAGAAAGATAATGATGAAAATCAAAAATCAATTGAACAAAAGATATATGATGTTCAAGAACAAATGGAACAAAAGATTGAAGAAAATCAAAAGTCAATTGAGCAAAAGATATATGAAAATCAAAAATTGATGGAGCAAAAGATATACGAAAGTCAACAAGAGATACGAAAAGAAATGAAAGAGCAATTCGAAAAACGAGACAAAACAATTGATAAAATTCTTAAAGGACAACAAAAAATGCAAAAAGAACTTACAGAAGTAAAGGAAGATGTACGAAATATTAGTAAGACAGTTGCCAAAATAGAAGTAGAACATGGAGAAAAGTTGGAAGCACTATTTGATGCGTTTACAATGAATTCTGAAAAACTAGAGTCACATGAGAAAAGAATTAATGATTGCGAAAGAAAAGTAGAGACACATGATGACAAAATTTATTATATAGAAAAAGATGTTAAACAAATAAAAGAAGCCTATTAGGCTTATATAAAACTTAATAGGCTAAAATATTTATTTAACAACAATATTATAAATCTTATTTTTTACATATATTTCTTTAACAACAGTTTTACCATCTAATTTAGAATCAATAGCTTTATGAACTTTTTCCTTAACAGAAGACTCATCTTCATCTAAAGAAATTTGAATAGTTCCTCTTAATTTACCATTAAATTGAATAGGTAAAGTTATTTCATCTGCTATTGTCTTAGATTCATCATATTCAGGCCATTTTTGGTATGCTAAATCTTCTTTTTCACCAAGTACAGTCTTGTTAAGCTCTTCAGTTATATGAGGTGCAAAAGGATTTAACAATTGTAAAAATGTTTTAAATTCTGCTTTATTAATAGTTTTTTCTTTATAGAATTCATTTACCATTGTCATAAATGTTGAAATACAAGTGTTAAATTTCATTTCTTCAATGTCTGAAGATATTTTCTTAATACTTCTGTGCATCATTTTTTCAAATTTAGGAGAATATGTATTACCATCTACTAATATTGTTTGCATGTTCCATACTCTATCTAAAAATTTTGAGCAACCTCTAATACTCTCCATAGACCATGGAGCGGTTTGGTCAAATGGTCCCATAAACATCTCATAAACTCTGAAACTATCAGCACCAAATTCATTAACTATATCATCTGGGTTAACAACATTTCCTTTAGATTTAGACATTTTTTCACCATTGCTACCTAAAATCATACCATGAGAAGTTCTTTTTTGATATGGTTCTTTAGTTGGAACGATACCAATATCATATAAGAATTTATGCCAAAATCTTGAGTAAAGTAAATGAAGCGTGGTATGTTCCATGCCTCCATTATACCAGTCAACTGGTGACCAATATTCTAAAGCTTCTTTAGATGCTAAAGCATTATCATTATGTGCATCCATGTATCTTAGATAATACCAAGATGAACCAGCCCATTGAGGCATAGTATCAGTTTCTCTTGTAGCTTTTCCACCACAATGAGGACAAGTTGTATTAACCCAGGTCATATGTTTTGCAAGAGGAGATTCACCATTTTCTCCTGGTTCATAATCTTCTATATCAGGTAATTTAAGTGGAAGTTCAGATTCTGGAATAGGAACCCAACCACATTTCTCACAATGCACCATAGGAATTGGTTCACCCCAATAACGTTGTCTAGAAAAAACCCAATCACGAAGTTTGTAATTTACTTGTTTTTTACCAATATTGTTTTCTTCTAAATAATCTATAACTTTTTTCTTAGCATCTTTTACAGACAAATCATTTAAGAATCCAGAATTAATCAAAATACCTGATTCAACATCTGTAAAAGCTTCTTTTTGCACATCACAAACCACATCATCAGAATTTGATTTAATAACTTGTACAATTGGCAAATTAAATTTAGTTGCAAAATCATGGTCACGAGTATCATGTCCTGGAACTGCCATAATAGCTCCTGTTCCATAAGTGATTAAAACATAATCTGAAATCCAAATAGGAATCTCTTTTCCTGTTAATGGATTTATTGCTTTAATACCTTTTATTTCACAACCAGTTTTTTCTTTATTTAATTCTGATCTTTCAAAATCAGATTTTAATGCTGCTTTTTTCTTGTATTCTTCTATTTCATCCATATTAGTGATTTTATTTGCTAATTTTTCAATAATATGATGTTCAGGGGCAACTACCATATATGTTGCACCAAATAAAGTGTCAGGTCTAGTTGTGTAAACTGTTAAAGTTTCAGAAGAATCAGCAATTTTAAATGTAACTTCAGCACCTTCTGAGCGACCAATCCAGTTTATTTGTTGAGCTTTGATTTTATCTAAGAAATTTACTTCATCTAAATCGTTAATTAATCTTTCAGCATATTTTGTTATTCTTAGCATCCATTGACTTTTTTCTTTTTGAACAACAGGACTTCCACATCTTTCACATACACCATTTACAACTTCTTCGTTTGCTAATCCAACTTTACAACCTGTACAGAAGTTGATTGGCATAGTTGCTTTATATGCTAAACCATGTTTATATAATTGTATAAAAATCCATTGAGTCCACTTATAATAATTTGGATCTGTTGTATTAACTTCTCTAGACCAATCAAAAGAATAACCAATTGATTTTAATTGTTCTTTAAAATGAGCAATATTTTTTTCTGTTGTAATCTTAGGATGTACATGATTTTTGATTGCATAGTTTTCAGCAGGAAGACCAAATGCGTCAAATCCTATTGGGAATAGAACATTATATCCTTGCATTCTTCTTTTTCTTGCAATAACATCTAGAGCTGTATAACTTCTTGGATGGCCTACATGTAAACCTTGTCCAGAAGGATAAGGAAATTCAATTAGTCCATACCACTTTTTCATAGAATAGTCATCTTTGGCATAAAATGTTCCTTCATCATACCATTTTTTCTGCCATTTTTTTTCTATCTCTTTAAAATTATATGCCATAAAAAAGTCTCCTTTCACTATCTACGGTTTTTCGTATTATATAACAAAAAATGGGAGAAATCAAGGCTTGCATAAAAAAATGAAAAATGCTAAAATGCTTTTTGAGGTGTAGAGATGATAGATATTACAAAAGCCAAAAAAGCATTTAAAGAATATGTGAAAAATTATGATATAGAAAATCCAAAGATTAAGCTTAAAATAGCACATATTGAAAGAACATCAGAAGTGGCAAGAAAAATGGCAGAAAGTTTAGAACTTCAAAAAGAAGATATAGAACTTGCTGAATTAATAGGGCTTCTTCATGATATAGGAAGATTTGAACAGGTTAGAAAATATAATACTTTTGTAGACCACTTAAGTGAAAACCATGCAAAAATAGGAGTAGATATTCTATTTAAAGATGGATTGATTAGAAGATTTATAGAAGATGACAAATATGACAAAATTATAGAACTTGCAATAATTAATCACAACAAAGATAAAAATATGTTACCAACAAATTTAAGCCCTAAAGAAGAACTACATGTAAAACTAATAAGAGATAGTGACAAAGTAGATATTATATATATATTAACATTTGATGACCAAAAAACATTATGGGATTCTGATGATTTAAATAAAGAAACATTTTCAGATGATATTTATAATGAATTTATAAAAGACCATAACATTATATATAAAAATAGAAAAACAAATGCAGACAAATTAATTAGCCAGTTTGCCTTTGCTTTTGACTTCAATTTTGATTATGGTTTAAAGTATATAGACGAAAATAAGTATTATGATAAACTATATAATAGATTTAATTTCGAAGATGAAAAAACTAGGAAGAGATTTGAAGAAATCTACAACTTAACAGAAAAATATATAAAAGAAAGATTGAGGGCGAAATAATGATAGATTTAGAAAAATGCAAAAAGGAATTTTTAAAGTATACTGAGAAGTTCGATTTCGAAAAAGAAGGAATAAAAAGAAAACAATTACATTCATTAAGAGTAATGGAAGAATGTAAGAAAGTAGCTAAAGCATTAAAATTAAATAAAGAAGAAATAGAACTAGCCGAGCTAATAGGACTTCTTCATGATATAGGAAGATTTGAACAATATAATAGAGAAAATGAACAGTGTAATGAAATGTTATTAGACCATGCAAATTTGGGTGTAGAAATATTAGTAAAAGATGATTATATAAAAAAATATATAGATGACAAGTACTATATTCCTATAATACTTAAGGCAATAAAAAATCATAATAAATTAAAAATAGAAGATGATTTAAATGAAGAAGAATTATTATATGCAAAAATTATAAGAGATGCAGATAAATTAGATATTTTCTATGAAGGTGTAGAAATATATTGGAATACTAAAAAGAAAATAGTAAAATAAGTAGTAAGATAGAAGAGCAATTAAAAAATGAAAAACAAGTTAAAAAATTAGGTAATGAAAGAAATGATACAGTAGATAGTTTATTAATGTTATTATCATACATATATGACATTAATTTTAGAGAAACATTAGAAATAATAGATAAAGAAAACTATGTAAATAAAATTTTAAATAGATTTGATTTTAAAGATGAAAAAACAAAAGAACAAATAGAAGAGTTAAAGGAAATATTACTTAAGTTTATAAAAACATCTTTAATAAAAAAATAAAAAGGATGATAAAATTGGGCAAAAAATTAATAATAACAGAAAAACCATCTGTTGCTATGGAGTTTGCAAAAGCTTTAAAAATAACAACAAAAAGAAAAGATGGATATTTAGAATCAGAAAATTGGATAATAACGTGGTGTGTAGGACATTTAGTGACAATGAGCTATCCAGAAAAATATGATGAAAAACTAAAATTTTGGAGATTAGACACACTTCCATTTATTCCTGAAGAATGGAAATATGAGATTATTCCTGGGGTACAAAAGCAATTTAATATAGTTCAAGGATTGCTTCAAAGAGAAGATGTAGAAGAAATATATAATGCAGGTGACTCTGGACGTGAAGGAGAATATATACAAAGATTGGTATTTATGATGGCAAAGCCAAATCCAAAAGCAAAAATGAAAAGAGTTTGGATAGATTCACAAACAGAAGAAGAAATTTTAAGAGGAATAAGGGAAGCAAAAGACTTATCAGAATATGATAGTCTGTCAGATAGTGCATACTTAAGAGCAAAAGAAGATTACCTAATAGGAATTAATTTTTCGAGATTATTATCAATTATATATGGAAGAAAACTAGCACAAAGTATAAATGAAGAAAAAGCATCAATATCAGTTGGAAGAGTAATGACATGTGTTTTAGGAATGGTAGTTTCAAGAGAAAGAGAAATAAGAAACTTTGTAAAAACAAAATATTATAAAATTATAGGAGAATTTGGAGAAGAAACATCTAAATTTAAAGCAGAATGGAAAGTAAATGAAAACTCTATATTTTTTGAATCTCCTAAGTTATATAATGAAACAGGATTTAAAAAAGAGCAAGATGCAATTGAGTTTATAAAATCATTAATAGGAAAAAAGGCCGTAATTTCTGAACTAAAAAAATCAAAACAAAAAGAAAATGCACCACTTTTATTTAACTTAGCAGAAATACAAAACGAATGTACAAAAAGATTTAAAATAAAGCCAGATGAAACATTAGACATAATACAAAATCTATATGAAAAAAAATTAGTTACATATCCAAGAACAGATGCAAGAGTTTTATCAACAGCAGTAGCAAAAGAAATAACAAAAAACTTAAATGGACTTGCTAAAGGATTTAAAGATGAAGAAATTCAAGGATATATCAAAAAAATGGTAGATGAAAAATATTCAACAAATCTACTAAAAACAAAGTATGTAAATGATAGTAAAATAACAGACCACTATGCAATAATACCAACAGGGCAAGGATTTGAAAACTATAACTCTCTTCCAGAACTTCAAAAAAATATATATAAAGTAATAGTAAAAAGGTTTTTAGCAATATTTTATCCACCAGCAGAATATAGAAAAATACAAGTAACAGTAGGTATAAAGACAGATGAAGAAGGAAAAAAAGAAGAAAATTTTAATGCAAGTATAAGGGTATGTGAAAATAAGGGATTTTTAGAGATATTAAAACCACAAGAAAAAAAGAAAGATAAAAAAGAAAATAATAACGAAGAATCACAAGAAAATGATGAAGAAAACAATAATATAGAAGTTTTAAAAAATTTAAAAAAAGGACAAAAAATTGATGTCCAAAATTTTGAGACTAAAGAAGCGGAAACATCTCCACCATCTAGATATAATTCAGGTTCTTTGATTTTAGCTATGGAAAATGCAGGGAAGTTAATTGAAGAAGAAGAGTTAAGAGAACAAATAAAAGGAGCAGGAATTGGAACTAGTGCAACAAGAGGAGAAATTATAAAAAAATTAGAAAAAATAAAATACATTGAAATTAATTCAAAAACTCAAATAGTTACTCCAACTAATAAAGGAGAAAAAATATATGATATAGTAAAAGGTTCAATGCCAGATATGTTAAATCCAAAACTTACAGCAAGTTGGGAAAAAGGACTAGATATGGTTGCAAAAAAAGAAATAAAACCTGAAGAATTTATGATGAAACTTGAAAAATATATAAACTCAAAATTTGACAAATTAGTTATAAAAATGTAAAATACATATTGACAAAAATAGCAAAAAAATGATATTTTATAAGTATAAAAATTACTAATGAAAGGAAGAGGTACAAATGAAAGAAAAAAGGTATAAAGCAATAATTGCACTATGGGGAATAATAATGCTAGCATTACAAGCATTATCACTTATTAATGTAATAGGGTTAAATCCAAATGCATATACAGAGATGGAAAAATTAGTAACATCAGCAATAGCAGTAATAATGATAGGCTTAGTAGTTGCATACATGATTTTAGCTTTAAATAATAAAAAAGCAGGTCATGTAGTTGGTATGGTAGCAGGAGCTGTATATATATTAAACTTTAGTGTATTAAGTATAATTGTTGGAGCTTTATTTATAATATATTGTATATTAATGCTTAAAGAAGTAAACGAAGTAAAAAGCGAAAACAAGGAAAAAGCTAATAAAGAAGAAAATAAATAAAACATAAAGTATAAAAGTAGGGAAACTAGTTTGCTAGTTTCTTTTTTCTTGTGTCAAATTTTAAAAAATTACTATTTATTTTTCTTGAAAAATATAGTATAATATATAAATCAAATAAAGAGGAGTGACACAATGAATACCATATTAGGTGAATTAGGTAAGCTGGATAAATTTAAAAATTTACTAGCACGGAATAGAAAATAAAACAAGTCCGATATTGATATCGGGCTTAAATGACGTGGGAATGGTAGAAATAGAAGCAGGATTACA
>OCPV01001012.1_pt1 | contig 17081 bp, 16 predicted proteins | sample 1538511 | NCBI WGS metagenome assembly OCPV01 (sample SAMN04571704, study PRJEB22368) | human gut metagenome | biome: human gut; material: stool | host: Homo sapiens | place: Luxembourg | collected 2012-08-30 | reverse complement strand
TATCCTTGGCAAAAATCAGTGCCGGTGCAAAACGCAGCCTGATTCTTTTGGCAATTTCCGTACGCATATAGCCCACGGCTTTATTAAGCCCCTGCCATGCTTCTTCCTGGTCTTTTTCCGTTCCGTACAGGCTTACATAAACTTTGGCCTGGCTTATATCGTCGGTCAGTTCAACGCCGGTTACGGTAACAAATTTAATGCGCGGGTCTTTAATATCCTGCAGCAAAATTTTGCTGAGTTCCTGCTTAATTGCTTCCTGTAATTTTTCAACTCTTAATCTTGCCATAACAAGTACCTATTAGTCAACGGCAACTTCTTCCATGGAATAAACTTCAAAAATATCCCCTTCTTTAATATCGCGGAATTTATCAAGTGTTATGCCACATTCAAAGCCTGCCACAACTTCTTTAACGTCATCTTTAAATCTGCGCAGGGAATCAATTTCGCCTTCATGAACTACAATACCGTCGCGTACTACGCGTACTTTGGAAGAATTGGTAACTTTGCCTTCCAGTACATAGCAGCCTGCAATAAGCAGTTTGGAAATTGTAATCAGCTGGCGCACTTCAACGCGTCCCTGAATAACTTCTTTAAATTTAGGCGCGAGCATGCCTTTAATAGCCGCTTCAACGTCGTTAATCGCATCATAAATTACCCTGTAAGTGCGTACGTCAACCTTTTCGGTTTCGGCAGCCTTGCGGGCATTCGCATCCGGGCGGACATTAAAGCCAATGATAAGCGCATTGGCAGCAGATGCCAGCATTACGTCGGATTCGGTAATGGAACCAACGCCGGAATGAACTACTACTACTTTTACTTCGTCATTTTTAATATTGGAAAGCGACGATTTAAGTGCTTCAATCGTGCCCTGAACGTCAGCTTTAACAACAATATTCAGTTCTTTCAGCTCGCCTTCCTGAATACGCTGGAAAATATCATCCAGGGAAACTTTGGCGTTTTGCTGCATTTCTTCGCTGCGGCGTTTTGCAAGGCGTTTTTCAGCAACGCTTCTGGCGGTTTTTTCGTCAGTGCTGTCCAAAATATCGCCAGCCATTGGCACTTCGTTCAGGCCAAGCACTTCAACCGGTGTTGAAGGCAGCGCTTTTTTAACTTTTTCGCCGCGGTCGTTAATCATGGCACGTACTTTACCGTAAGCGGTGCCTGCAATAATCGTATCGCCGATGCTTAAAGTACCGCGCTGAACCAAAACGGTTGCCACAGGGCCGCGGCCTTTATCAAGCTGCGCTTCGATAATGGTACCGTGTGCAGGAAGGTTCGGGTTTGCTTTTAATTCCTGCATTTCCGCAACGAGAAGAATCATTTCCAGAAGTTCAGGAATACCGGTTTTCTGGTGTGCGGAAACCGGAACCATAATGGTATCGCCGCCCCAGTCCTCCGGAATGAGTTCATGCTCAGCAAGCTGCTGTTTAACATGGTCGGGGTTAGCTCCCGGGCGGTCCATTTTATTAATGGCTACAATAATAGGAACCTTGGCTGCTTTGGCATGGTTAATAGCTTCAATGGTCTGCGGCATAACACCGTCATCGGCAGCTACAACCAAAATCGCAACGTCGGTTACCTGCGCGCCGCGGGCACGCATTGCCGTAAATGCTTCGTGGCCCGGGGTATCAAGGAATACAATCTTTTTGCCCTGATAGTTAACCTGATAAGCACCAATGTGCTGGGTAATACCGCCGGCTTCGCGGCTTGTTACATTGGATTTGCGGATAGCGTCAAGCAATGAGGTTTTACCGTGGTCAACATGGCCCATAACCGTAATTACGGGCGGGCGCGGCACACGTTTTGCCGGGTCATCTTCAACTTCCGGAATTTCGGTCGGGTCTTCTTCCGGCGGCAGCGGAACTACTTCTACATCAAATTCCGTGCCTACAAGCTCTGCTGTTTCAAAATCAATATCCTGATTAATAGTAACCATTACGCCAAGCATAAACAAAGCTTTGATAACTTCATTAACTTCGCGTTTAATGAGATTTGCAAAGTCTTTAACATTAATGCTTTCGCCAACTTCAACGCGGGACGGCCTTACAACCGGTGCCTGTACTGCCGGCTGCTGAGGTTTGCTGCTGCCGGGGCGTTTTTTCATCATATGGTCGCGGCTGTGCATGTTGCGGCTGTCGCGGCTTGCATACTGGCCTTTAATCTGCGGTTTTTCATTGCGTTTTTTGTTAAACTGCTGTTTGCCGCCCTGCTGGCTGGCGCGGTTCTGGTTTTCAAAACGGCTTTGCTGCTGTCCTGCGGCACTGCGATTCTGCTGGGAACCCTGCCCGGACTGCTGTCCTTTCGGTCCGATAAAAATACCTCCCTGCGGGCGCTGAGGACGGTTCTGCTTATTGTTTTTGCCCTGCTGGCCCTGCTGCAAATTACCCTTGCCATGCTGCTGCATCGGCTGATTGTTCTTTTTATGGTTTTGGTTATTCTGGTTATTATTGTTTTTAACCTGATTTTGATTGCGCTGTTCGTTATGCGCAGGAGCAGGTTTATTACCGGCGTTCTTCGGTTTGTTATCCTGCTGGGGTTTATTTTTTTCAACCGGTTTAGGCTGATTCTGCACCTGTACTTTAACCTGTTTCTGGGCACTGGCTTTATTAACATCATTTTTTGCCGGCACTGCCTTCGGAGCATTGTTCTGTGCTTTTTGCTGCTGAGGCGCAGGCTTTTTCTCCGGCTGAACCGGCTTTTTGGCGAATGCGCGCACTACCATTTCTTTAGCAGCGTCATCTACCGTACTTAAACTTTTAACCTGAATGTTATTTTTTGCCAGTACATCAATTACTTCCTGATTGCTTTTTCCCAATTCTTTAGCTATTTCATATATTCTATGCTTACTCATTCATCCACCTCCAAACTTAATCGTGGCACTTTTTCTGTATCATTGCTGCAAAATTATTATCCGTAATTACAACGGCCGTACGAGGGGATTTACCTATAGCCGAACCTATTTCCGCACGCGAAGGCCCTGTAATAATATTAACACCGGCCGACTTTGCAAGGTATTCCAGTTCCCTGCGGGATGTTTCCGCCGCATCAGAAGCAATCAGCATCAGTTTTGCCTTGCCTCCGTTTAAAGCGCTGCGTACCGCAAAATCCCCCGCTGCAACTTTACCTGCCTTTTGCGCCAGCCCCAATGCAAAAGCTACCTGTCTATTGTCCATCGGGCAAATCCTCCAGCAGTTTTGCATAAACTTCTTCCGTTACGGGTTTTTCCAAAGCACGTTCCAGGCGTTTTTCCTTAACGGCTTTTTTTATGCATTCCAGGCTGCGGCAGACATAAGCTCCGCGCCCAGATTTTTTGCCTGTTAAATCAAGCGATATTTCACCTTCCGGAGAACGTACAATGCGCAGCAGTGATTTTTTGTCTTTCATTTCACCACAGCCGACACATTTGCGCTGCGGCACTTTTTTAATCTTCTGCTGTTTCATCAGCTTCACCCCCGGCGCTTTCAAAAGGCTCTTCCTTGCTCTGGGTTTCGCTCTTTATATCAATTTTCCAGCCGGTAAGCTTTGCTGCCAGGCGTGCATTCTGCCCTTCTTTGCCAATGGCAAGAGAAAGCTGGTAATCGGGCACAACTACACGGCAGATTTTTTCACTTTCCAGAATCTCCGTGCTTACAACCTTGGCAGGAGATAATGCGTTGGCAACATACTGAGCTGGGTCATCGCTGTATTTTACAATATCAATCTTTTCTCCGCGCAGCTCGTTTACAATAGCCTGTACACGCATGCCTTTCTGTCCTACGCAGGCGCCTACCGGGTCGATGTTTTCGTCTTTGGTGTAAACTGCAATTTTGGAACGCATGCCCGGTTCGCGCGCAACAGATTTAATTTCCACCAAACCGTCATGAATTTCCGGCACTTCCAGTTCAAACAAACGTTTCAAAAGGCCGGGATGAGTTCTGGAAACCATAATCTGCGGGCCCTTGCTTGTTTTGCGTACCTCTAAAATATAGGTTTTCATTCTGTCATGGTATTCGTAAATTTCACCGGGAATCTGCTCGCCAACCGTTAAAACAGCTTCGGCTTTGCCTAAATCAATGTAAACGTTTCTGTTTTCCATACGCTGAATAACGCCGGTAACAATGTCGTTTTCTCGGTTGTAATATTTTTCAAATACCATGCCGCGTTCTGCTTCGCGGATACGCTGAACAACAACCTGTTTTGCGTTCTGTGCGGCAATGCGGCCAAAGTTTTTCGGCGTTACTTCGATTTCCACAATATCGTCAAGCTCATAGCGCGGGTCAATTTTACGTGCATCTTCCAGAGTAATTTCATTAGCACTGTCTTCAGCGGTTTCAACAACATGTTTTTGTGCATATACATGCAGCTCGCCGCTGGTTCTGTTTAAATCAACACGTACATTCTGATTGCTGCCAAAATTCTTTTTATAAGCAGTTACCAATGCTTCTTCAACAGCTTCAAACAAAATAGAAGGCTCAATACCTTTTTCCTTGCCTAATTCCTGCACAGCCATAATAAAATCTGCGTTCACTTTTCTTACTCCCCCTAAACCTTAAAAATCTATGTGCGGCCTGATCATGGCAATCGTTTTTCTTTCAAATACAACCGGATTCTTGCTTTCGCGTCCTTTAAGAACAGGTTTGGCGCTGATGGTATTTTCATCATGCGCCGTCAGAACTGCAACTATTTCTTTGTTCTTTTCCCAAGGCGCAAAAAATTTAATATCCACTTTTTTGCCGTAGAAACTTTCAAAATCCTTGTCTTTTTTAAGCGGACGGTCAATACCCGGTGAAGAAACTTCCAGATAATATTTATCCCTGATAGGGTCACGTTCGTCCAAAATTTCCGTCAGCTTTTCACTTACCATCTGGCAGTCATCAATCTCGATGCCGCCCGGTTTATCAATATAAATACGCAGATACCAATCTTTTTCACGCACATATTCAACATCAACCAGCGAAATATCTGTTCCCTGCAAAATTTCTTCGGCCATGCCGCTTACCAGTTTTTCAATCTCTGCACTCTGCATAATTCACCTCCGCTTTTTCTTAACCCTAATAAGAGGAAAGAGCGGGTAAAATACCCACTCTCTCAAAAGAAGTCATAATTTTTCTTAATATATTATACCATTATATGCCTTTAAAGACAAGTTATTTGTATCATTTTAAACATTAAAATTAACAAATCAGCCTTTTAAATATTCCAGAATTTCTTCGGCATTGGTATCAGGCTTTGCTTTCGGATAAACTTTTTCAACAACACCGTTTTCATCAATTACAAAAGTGCTGCGCACAACGCCCATGCTTACTTTGCCGTACATTTTCTTTTCCTGCCATACGCCGAAAGCCTCAATGGCTTTACGCTCCGGGTCGCTTAACAAAATAAAAGGCAGTTCCTGTTTGGCTGCAAAATTGCTGTGCGATTTTACGCTGTCTTTGCTGATGCCGATAACTTCCACGCCAAGATTTTTATATTCTCCGTAATTATTGCGGAAGGCGCAGGCCTGGCGTGTACATCCCGGCGTAGAATCTTTTGGGTAAAAATATACAACTACTTTTTTGCCTGCAAAGTCGTGCAGCGATACCAAATTGCCGTCTTTATCTTCCAAAGTAAAATCAGGCGCTTTCATTCCTGCTTCGAGCATTCTTTATTCCTCCTCTAATCTGAATATATCTGAATTTAAAACATTTTATGCTTTCAAACTTGCAATTGCTGCGGCAGTATCTTCCGCACCGTAAACGTAGCTGCCTGCAACCAGAATATTGGCACCGGCTTCGCGTACAATTTTGCTGGTTTCGGCATTAATGCCGCCGTCAACCTGTATATCGCAGGCCAGGCCTTTTTCGTCAATCATTTTACGCAGCGCTGCAATTTTGGGCACAACGCTTTCTATAAATTTCTGCCCGCCAAAGCCGGGGTTTACCGTCATTAAAAGCACCATATCGGCATCGCCCAAAACCTCCTGCACCATGCAGAGCGGCGTTGCAGGGTTAAGTGCCACACCGGCCTTTACGCCCTTGCTTTTAATATATTGCAGGCAGCGGTGCAAATGTTTGGTTGCTTCTGCATGAACAACAATCATATCCGCACCTGCTTTGGCAAAATCATCAATATATGTTTCCGGGTGTTCTACCATTAAGTGGCAGTCAAAAAACATATCCGTTACTTTACGGATTTTGGTTACAACGGGAGCGCCAAAAGTAAGGTTAGGCACAAAGTTGCCGTCCATAACGTCGATATGAACCCAATCTGCACCGGCTTTTTCGATTTTTTTAATTTCGTCTGCCAAAAAGGCAAAATCAGCAGATAAGATAGATGGTGCTATTTTAATCATCTTTTACCACTCTTTTCTTTCAGTAATTTTATTTCGTCTAAAATTGCAAGATAAGATTCATAACGGCTTGCGGCAATTTTACCTTCTTCTACCGCATTTTTCACGCCGCAGACCGGTTCATGCGTATGCGTGCACGGAACAAATTTGCAGCCGTGCTCAAAATGCTTAAATTCACGGAAATACTTATAAAGCTCGCGCGCGTCGATATTTTCGGCAAGCAAATTGCCAAAACCGGGTGTATCGGCAAGGTAGCCGCCGTTAAAAGGCAAAAGCTGGGCATAACGAGTTGTATGCCGCCCGCGCCCGATTTTTTCACTTACCTTGCCTGTCTGCAATGCTATGCCAGGCTGCAGGGCATTAAGCATGGATGATTTACCGACACCGGAAGGCCCGGCAAATGCGCTGATTTTACCGTTTAAATATTCTTTCAGCGCTTCAAGCCCTGTTCCGTTAAAAGTTGACACAGTAAAAACAGTATAGCCTGCCTTACGGTAAACTACGGCAATTTCTTCAAGCTGCGCTTCACTTACAAGGTCTGTTTTATTAAGGCATAAAACGGCTTCAATACCGGCACGTTCGGCAAACGCCAGCATTTTATCTGCCAGCAGACAGCTGAAATCCGGGTCTGCGCAGGCAAAAACTATTACAATGCAGTCAAGGTTAGCCATTGCCGGCCGTTCCATAAAATTGCGGCGCGGCAAAATAGTTTTAATCATGCTTTCGCCGTCTGGATTTTTCTCAAACTCAACCATATCTCCCGTAACGGCAGAAAAACGCACCTGCTTCATTTTACCCTTTATTTTGCAGGTAACAATTTCTTTGTCAGGTGTTTCCACATAATAATACCCGTTAAAATTTTTTATAATGCGGCCTGCTGTCAAAGCTGTTTCTCCTCTATAAGTTTATTGTCACAGTAGAATCTGGCCACGGCGCTGCCGCTTACTTCCACTTTCTGGCGTATGCGCACGCCTTCACGCTTGGTACCTTCGTAAACTACTTTTTCGCCGTCGTCGTCAACCACAACAATTTTTACTTTTTGTTTTTTCGCTCCGTCAGGCACTACAAATTCGGCATATTTATTCTGAGATGCCGTACCGACACCGTCCGAAACACGCAGCACCACATCAGTACTGTTCAAAACTTTGCTGCCTTCTTTAGGCGTAATGCTCAAAACAGTACCGGCAACTTTTTTGCTGCCCACGCTTTGTGCGGTAATGTTTTTAAAACCGAGTTTTTCAAGTGCCGTCATAGCTTCGCCTGATGCTTTGCCAACTACGGAAGGAATGGTAACTTCTTTCGGTTTTTCGGAAATTACAAGATTTACTTTTTCGCCATGGCGTATTTTTTCGTTAGCTTTAGGGGTTTGTTCAATAACAAGCCCGCTGCCGTCTTCGCGGAAAACGGTTTCTACTTTGCCAAGCGCAAGTTTTTTGCGTTCTATCATTTTGCGTGCATCGGCAAGATTTTTACCTGCAAGGTTTGGCACTTCCACCATTTCAATGCCCTTGCTTACAGTTAAATAAACGGCGCTGCCTTCCTTGCGCATTTCATTCCCGGCAGGGTCCTGCTCAAGCACAAGCCCCGGTGTTACTTTATCGTCGTAGGCTTCTTTCAGGGTTATGCTGAACCCTGCATTTTCCAGTATCTGCTGCGCTTCAACAACGGTTTTGCCGGTTACATCCGGCACTTTTACAGTTTCACGGCTAAACACGTTACCTATAAGCAGAAATACTGCCGATAAAACCACTACCACAGCCGCAAGCATAATTTGCTGATGCCGTGTAAGCTGGGTTTCTTTCATTTTTTGCAGCCAGCTTTTTTTAGCTTTCGGTTTTGCAGGAGCGGCAGGAACTGTCATTACAATGGTTTCTTCCGGAACTTCCGTTTCATCTGCCACCAGTGCAGATTTTTCTTTAACTTCGTCAACAAAGCTGTCTGCTTCGGTGTAATCCTCTGCTTCGCCGTTTTTCTCCATTTTATTTTTGATGGAATTTAAATCCTGGCGCATTTCTTCCGCGCTGGCGTAACGCTTGGTTAAATCTTTGGCAAGCGCTTTATCTATTACATGCTGCAAACATACCGGCAGCCCTTCAACGTAAGCGCTGAGCGGCGGCGGCGTTTTTTCAACATGCATCATGGCAACGGCAACTGCCGTATTGCCGTCAAACGGCACATGCCCCGTAAGCATTTCATAAAGCACAATACCCAAAGAATAAATATCGCTCTGGGCAGTTACAGGCTTTCCGCTTGCCTGCTCCGGAGATAAATAATGCACCGAGCCAATTACCGAATTGGTATACACCATCGTCATATTGCTTATCATTCTGGCAATGCCAAAATCAGCAATTTTGGGGTGCATGTTTTCTGTTATTAAAATATTGTGCGGCTTAATATCGCAGTGAATAATATTGCGCCTGTGCGCATGGCTTAACCCCGCTGCAATATCTTCGGCAATGCAAACAGCCTTATAAGGCGAAAGCCTTCCTTTTTCTTCCAGCAGGTCTTTTAAGGTTTTGCCTTCCACATATTCCATAACTATAAAAGACTTGCCTTCTTCTTCGCAAACATCAAAAATATTTATGATAGAAGGGCTGGAAAGCCGTGCGGCCGACTGTGCCTCATGCTTAAACTGGTTAAGAAGCGTTTTGTCGTCATTGAACTGGTCGCGCAGTATTTTTATGGCTACCTGCCTGTTAAGCAGCAAATCTTCCGCCAGATAAACTTCGGCCATTCCGCCTGAACCAATGTGACGCAGGATTTTATAACGTTGTTTTAAAATTGTTCCGTTGTTCATTTATATCTCCTCCGCACAAAAGTCTATCAAAATCACCGAAACATTATCGCGCCCGCCATTATTAAGCGCAAGTTCAATTAAAGCATCCGCCGCTTTTTCCGTATTTTCTTCCTTCAAAACGGCAGCAATTTCATCATCGGCAGCCATATCCGAAAGCCCATCGCTGCACAAAAGCAGCCTGTCGCCCGGCTCTGTTTCAAAGCTGAAAACATCTGAATCAAGCCCTTCATCCGCACCGACTGCCCTTAAAATTACATTGCGCTGCGGGTGGCGGCGTGCTTCATCAGTTGTTATATCGCCCTTGCTTAAAAGTTCAGCCACATAAGAATGGTCCTGAGTTATCTGCTTAAGCAGGCCATTGCGCCATAAATACAGACGGCTGTCGCCAATATTTAAAGCATAAGCCTTTTTATCTTCTGCCAGATACACGGCAACCAGAGTTGTGCCCATGCCTTCGTAATCAGGCATTTTGCATACCAGGCTGCGCAGATGGCTGTTAGCTTTGGAAGCAGCTTCTTTTAAAGCCGTACACAGAGCTTCTCCTGTAAGCCCGGCAAAATTCTTTTTTTCTTCTTTTAAAACTTTAATTGTTTCCACGCTGGCAATTTCACCGCCGGCATAACCGCCCATGCCATCAGCAATGGCAAACAGTTCCGGTCCGTCCGTTAATAAGGCATCCTCATTAGCAGTACGCACAAGGCCGGTATTTGTTTTACTGACCGCTATCATACAGCGCCCCCTGAATAAATCACTTGTTATCGTTAAACTTCGCCCGCAGCTGTCCGCAGGCTGCATTAATATCTTTGCCCATCTCTTTGCGGATGGTGGCATTAATTTTATTTTTCTGTAAAATTCTTAAAAATCCTTCAATACGTTTTGCCGGAGGGCGTTCAAAACCTTTTTCCGGCACCGGATTGGCCGGAATTAAATTTACCGATGCGTGCTTAAATTTTAAATAATTGCTTAAAAGCTGCGCATCCTCCGGACTGTCATTTTTATCTTTTATTAAAATATATTCATAAGTTACCTGCCTGCCGCTTGCGCGCGCATATTTTTCGGCGGCGGCAATAACGGAAGGAAACGGAAAGCCTTTATTAACAGGCATCAGCTGAGTGCGCACATCATCTTTTACGGCATGCAGCGAAACGGCAAGATTAATTGGTATATTTTCTTCCGCAAGCCTTTCAATGCCCGGTATAATTCCGCAGGTAGAAACAGTCATATTACGGTAACTCATAAACGCCGTATCCTTACGGTGCAGAAATTTTAAAGCACCCGTAACCTCATCATAGTTAAGCATCGGCTCGCCGCTGCCCATAACTACAACGCGGCTTACCTGCTGCGGAGCTATCATGGCGTTAAACAAATAAACCTGCATGATAATTTCCGCACTTGTTAAATTACGCACGCAGCCGTTTAAACCGCTGGCGCAGAAAGCACAGGCCATAGCGCACCCAACCTGGCTTGACACGCAAACGCTGTAACCGTAATCGTGGTGCATTAAAACAGTTTCCACGGAATTGCCGTCCTGCAATTCAAGCAGCAGCTTTTCCGTAAGCCCGTCCGATGACTTCCAGCGCGTTAAAATATTTATATTGGCAGGCATAACCGTAAATTTTTCATTTAAAACGGCAATATCTGCCTTGGAGAGATTGTGCATCTCCTCAAATTTAAAAACACATTTTTTATAAAGCCACTGGTAAACCTGCGAAGCCCGGAATTTTTTCAAACCTGCTGCCACAAACTCCTGCTGCAATTCTTCCGGCGTTAAGCCAAAAATTTCTTTTTTCATAATCACAGCTCCTTGCGGCGCATTACGCAGATATAAAAGCCGTCAACATTATCACGCTGCGGCAGAAGCTGCAGCTCATTAATTGCTTCGCCGGTCAGAGGATGCCTGAACCCGGCATATTCAAATTCCGTATTGGCATTTAAAAACTCACTGACAAGCAGGTTATTTTCTGCCTGCTCCAAAGTACAGGTGCTGTAAACAAGCCTTCCGCCCGGTTTTACATAACGTGCTGCATTTTGCAGAATTGCTTTTTGCAGCGGCGGAAATACTTTCAAATCTTTTTTATTTTTACGCCAGCGTGCTTCTGCCCTGCGCCTTAATACGCCAAAGCCGCTGCAAGGCGCATCCACCAGAACACAATCCGCAGCGCCTGCCCATTCCGGTTTAAATACAGAAGCATCCATCAGTACGGGTTCTATAATATCTATGCCAAGCCTTACGGCATTTTCTTTAATCAGCTCCATTTTATGCGGATGAATGTCGCAGGCATAAATTCTGCCCTTACTTTGCATAAGCTGAGCAAGGTGAGTTGTTTTCCCGCCCGGCGCAGCGCACAAATCAAACACTGTCATCCCCGGCTGCGGGCATACTGCGTGAGCAACAAGCATGGAGCTTTCATCCTGCATATAAAAAGCATCCGGCGCTTTTTCCATTAAAGCATTAAGCCCTGCGGTTTTGGTGCAAATTATGCCTTCTTCGCACCATTTGGAAGGAAGTGCTTCAAAACCTGCTGCCTGCAAAACTTCCAAAAGATTGCTGCGTGTTGTTTTAAGCGTATTGGTGCGCAGGCTTAAAACAGGCGGCAAATTATTGTAATCCAGCAATTTTTCTGTTTCTTCTTCGCCAAACTGCTTTAACCAGTGCTTAACAAGCCACAGCGGATGCAGTTTTGTTAAGGCAAGGTTTAAAGCTGTATCGGCAGATTTATCGGGAAACAGTAAAGTTCCCGCTTCTCTGCCGCGTACGGCAGAACGCAGAATGCCATTTACAAATTTTGCCGCACCGGCATGGCTTGCGGCTTTGGCAAGCTCCGTACTTTCATTGCATGCTGCCGAAGCCGGTACTTTATCAAGATAAAAAATCTGATAGAGTCCCATGCGTAAAATATTTAAAATTACCTTGTCAATTTTTGCCAGAGGCCTTGCCGATAACTGCGACAAAAGCCAGTCCAAAGTACCTTTTGCTTTTATGGTACCATAGACCAGCTCCGTAATGAACCTGCGGTCCCTGTCATCCGTTTTTTTAGTGCGCAGGGTTTTGTGAAGGGCAATATTGGCATAAGCGCCGCCATTAATAACGGCACAAATTACTTCAAGCGCAATCTGCCTTGCAGTATCTTTTTTTATTTTTTTATTTGCCTGTCTTTTTTCTGTCATCTGCTTCCTCTGTATCTAAAAAGTCTAAAATAGCTGCTTCAACTTTCTTAATATCAACCCGTGTATTAAAACATGGGCCAAACGGCCTTTCGTTTAAAACGCCTATAACCGGCAGCGGAAAAACATCCTGTATGCCGCTGGTTAAATCACGCTCGCAGGCAACGGCAATTATTGCTTTCGGGCGTATTTCTTTTACCATCTGCCTTGCCAAAGTACCGCCTGTTGCCACGCCCATGTGAATTCCGTATTTATGTGCCAGCCCAAGCATTCCGCCGACACAGCAGCGTCCGCACTGACGGCAGTTTTCGATATTGCGCGTAATTTTATGGGCGCAGGTATCAAGCTGAATGCAGTGCGGCGTTAAAATCATAATTCTTGATGCCGGCACTTTTATTTTATGCTGGCGTACCAGATGATTGCTTACTTCAATAAAAGACTGTTCTATTCTCTGGCGCGGTATGTTAAAAATGCGCCCCAGCCCGACAGCAAAGGGAAACAGCATATTAACAGCTTTCCACGCCCAAAAATAAAATGTTTTGATGATTGGAAAGCCTAAAATTGCAAGCACAATAGCACTGACAGCTGCCAAAAGTGCTATTACAACCACAATACCAACGCTGCCAAAAAGCACCGGCAGTGTGTAACTGATTTGTGCAAGCCCCGGCAAGGCCACGCGCCAGCATAAATAAATAAAAACCGCTCCTAAAAAAGCACTGGCCAATGTCAGCGAAACAAATATGCGTTTTTTCGGTTTCAAAACACTTTCCATTGCTTTACTTACCTCAACCTAAAATATCACCTTTATTAATACCGCGGCCATTGCAGAATACCGCAGCAGGCATACGTTTTTTTGATTCCGGCTGTACTTCCGTAACAAGAAGAACGCCGCTGCCGCAGGCAACTTTAAAGCCGTTCTTTAAAACTTCGGTAACTTCACCTGCTTTGCTGCCGCTGCCACTGGCAACTTCCGCACGCCATATTTTAAGTTTTTTGCCGCCGGGCAAATTAGTAAACGCACCCGGAGCAGGGTTAAAGGCACGTATTTTATTATGAATCTCCGTCGCAGGCAGGTTCCAGTCAATAGCTTCCATATCGCGCGTAAGCAAATGTGCGTAAGTTGCTTCAGCATCATTTTGCTTAACGGGCGTAATTTCGCCGCGTTTTATTTTTTCAACTGTTTCAAGCAGCAGTTTGCCGCCAATTTCCTTTAAACTGTCGTGCAGTTCGCCCATGGTCATTTCAGGCGTAATCTCAACTTCCGCTTTTGCAAGCATATCGCCGGTATCCATACCGATATCCATCTGCATAATTGTTACGCCGCTTTTTGTTTCGCCGTTTAAAATTACATAATGTATCGGCGCTGCACCACGGTATTTAGGCAAAAGCGAAGCATGCACGTTTATACAGCCGTACTTCGGCATTTCCAGAATTTCTTTCGGCAAAAACTGGCCAAAAGCAGCTACTACAATTAAATCAGGCGCAAGGCCGCGTAAAATTTCAACAACTTCCGGCGTTTTTACGCGCTGAGGCTGGTAAACTTCATAACCACGTTCAAGCGCATATTCTTTTACCGGCGTCATAAGCATCTTCTGCCCGCGTCCTTTGGGTCTGTCAGGCTGTGTAAATACACCAACTATTTCATCTGTGCCCTGCTCTGCCAGTGCCTTTAAACTGGCAACGGCAAAATCAGGGGTTCCCATAAATACTATACGCATCATTACTGCTCCCCGTCAAAATCCTTCGGCATCAGCACTTTGGCCTTGTCAATAAACAGCACTCCGTCCAAATGGTCAAGTTCGTGCTGAATGCAAACTGCCAAAAGCCCGTCTGCCTTAATAAGCATTTTACGCCCTTTACGGTCATAATATTCGCAATGCACAATTTCCGCGCGTTCTACTTCGCCTTCGTAATCAGGTACGGAAAGGCAGCCTTCCGGCCCTACGGCAGAACCTTCACGGTAAGTAATAACAGGGTTAATAAGCTCAATCAGCCCTTCACCGACGTCAATAACAACAATGCGTTTTAAAACGCCAATCTGCGGCGCCGCAAGCCCGACACCGTTAGCGGCATACATGGTTTCTGCCATATCGTCCAAAAGACGCAGAGTTTTTTTATCCATGCGTTCAACTTCCTGTGCTTTCTGGCGCAGCACAGGGTCTCCGGCAACAAGTATTTTTAATTTACTCACAGTATCCTCCTAAAATTCGCTCTCATAATAATTATTATATCACAAAAAATGTTATACGGGCAATTTTACAGCACATTAAACGGGTCAACGTCAAAATAAACATTTTTCATGTCACGGTATGGCGACTGCCATAATGCTGTTTTAAATATATTTATCTGTGTGCTTTTTACCAGCACGTTAACTCGGTATAAATCGCGCACCTTGCCAATAATACCGGCAAACGGGCCGAATACTTCCGCATCCGTATTTTTTGCCTGCCGCTCCAGAAAATCAGCTATTTCCTTAGCCGTCCCGTTAGCGCGTTCTTCGTTTTTATCCCATACAGTTATTTTCAAAAACGCCGCATAAGGCGGATAGTTAAGTTCCTTACGCCGCAGCAGTTCTTCTTCCGCAAAGGTATCGTAATCCTGCGCCGCTGCAAGATGGACGGTCCGGTTATCCGCATCGTACACCTGCAAAATTACATGCCCCGGCTTATCGCCGCGCCCTGCGCGCCCTGCTGCCTGTGTAAGCAGCGAAAACGCTCTTTCGTAAGCACGGAAATCAGGCATGTTCAGCATGGAATCTGCCGAAAGCACGCCGACAAGCGTAACATTTGGTATATCGTGCCCTTTGGCAACCATCTGCGTACCAATCAGCACATTATACCTGCCGCTTGAAAAAGCGTTTAAAATTTCTTCATGTGCAAATTTGCGCAGCGTGGAATCCTGGTCCATGCGCAAAACTTTTACTTCCGGCAAAGCTGCAATCTGCGTTTCTGCTTTTTGCGTGCCGGTGCCAAAAAATTTTATGCGCCTGCTGTGGCATTTGGGGCATTCTTCCGGCACAGGCAGGGTATTGCCGCAGTAATGGCAGCGCATGGCTTTTCCTTCTTCATGATAAACCAAAGCCACAGCGCAGTGCGGGCACATAATGGTTTCACCGCAGTCACGGCACATCACGAAGGTTGAATAGCCGCGGCGGTTTAAAAGCACAATTGCCTGCTCGCCTGCCGCAGCAGTACGCACAAGCTCCTGCTGCAAAGTGCGTGACAGTACCGAAAAATTTCTTTCCTGCAATTCTTTGCGCATATCAACAATTTGTACCTTTGGCAGCGGCTGGCCGTTTGGGCGGCCAGTTAAACGCAGATGCTTAAACCGCTTCATCATGGCGTCATAATAACTCTCTATCGATGGCGTTGCGCTGCCTAAAACTAACGGTATATTAAAATATTTTGCCCTGTGCAGTGCTACCTCACGGGCATGATAGCATGGTCTTTCTTCCTGTTTGTAGCTCTGGTCGTGCTCTTCATCAATAATAACAAGGCCTAAATTTGTAAAAGGCGCAAAAACAGCCGAACGCACGCCAATTAGAATCTGCGCTTCGTTATTGCGTATTTTATAAAAAACATCTGCCCTTTCGCTTGCCGATAGTTTGCTGTGCACAACGGCAATGCAGCCTTTAAACCAGCTTTGAAAACGCTTTACTATCTGCGCCGTAAGGGCAATTTCCGGCACAAGTACCAGTACCTGGCGTCCTTTTGCAAGCGCTTTTGCCGTTAAATTAAGGTAAACTTCCGTTTTGCCGCTGCCGGTTACGCCCTGCAATAAAAAAGTTTCCTGCTTTTTTTCTGTAATTGCTTTGCTTACGGCTTCAACAGCCTGTGCCTGTTCTTCCGTTAAATCAAAACTTTGTTTTAAAGTGTTATTGCCGGCATAACTGTTGCGTAAAACGCGCTGCTCACTGCGGCTACACCACTCCTTTTGCAGCAGGGTACGCAAAACAGCAGCACTTACACCTGCTGCTTCCAGCTCCTTTGCGCTCAGCTCACGCTCTGCCTGCGCCAAAATTTGCAGCGCCGCCATCTGCGCCTTAGCGCGGTTACTGCCTTCCGCCAGCGCCAGCATGCCGCTTTCCGTTATGGCATAACAATACTGCATTTTTTCTTTTAGGCGGTTTTCCAGCTCGTAATATAAAAGCCTGCCGTTTTCATCATAAACAGCATGGCGCTTTATACTGCTTTTGCCGGGAATAAAAAGGCGCATTGCTTCTGCCAGCGGGCACATATAATATTCTGCAAGCCAGCGGGCTGCTTCCAGCATTTCACCGTCAAACCACGGCTCAGTGCCTATAACAGCCTGAACCTCTTTGTATTTTTCAGGCTCCGGCAAATCGCTGCCTGCTTCGCCAACAACAAATCCTTCCGTTGTCTGCCATGCAAAAGGCACAATTACGCGCCAGCCTGCGCTTATATAGCCAAACTGCGGCGGCAAAGCGTAGGTAAACTGCTTAAACAAATTTTTAACAGGTAAATTTATTGCTACGTTAACGTATCTCATACAAAACTCCAACTAAAACTTTACCTATTTATTTTACCATATCCTGACAAATACTTTAATAAAAAAACTGCACCTCCTAAAGTCTAACTTTTGGGGTGCAGTTCAACGCAGTTTAAAATTTTAAATGTTACAGTCCGGCCTGTTTTCTTAAAGTTTCTGCCTTATCGGTATGTTCCCACGGCAGGTCTACATCGGTACGGCCAAAATGCCCATAAGCTGCAGTCTGCTTGTAAATCGGGCGCAGCAAATCCAGCGTTTTAATAATGCCGGACGGGCTGAGAGAGAAGTTCTTTTTAATAAGTT
>OCPV01000991.1_pt1 | contig 17328 bp, 14 predicted proteins | sample 1538511 | NCBI WGS metagenome assembly OCPV01 (sample SAMN04571704, study PRJEB22368) | human gut metagenome | biome: human gut; material: stool | host: Homo sapiens | place: Luxembourg | collected 2012-08-30 | reverse complement strand
CCTTCGAAGAGAGTTTATGCGGGATCAGGCTATGGGTGTTTTCCCGAAAAACTTTATTTTTTGATTCACCAGGAGTTGAAATCGCGCACAGTGTTCCAAGCAATACGCTGTAATTTTTTACCGGTTTCCGGAACCACAATCAAATCGTCAAAACGTCCGTAGAAATCGCAATCCGTCGGTGTGATTCCTGTCAAGGAAGCAAAGAACACCGCTGCCTCTAAATAAGTTCCGGCTACCGTCGGATGTCTGTTATCAGATCGAATGAGCTCAATCTCGGGAAAATCTTTCGAAGATCGTTCAAATGCCATGCCACAGGGTATGACGGAAGCAGAATTTTCGTTAGCCACTTCAATCGTTGCATCGGCTAAAAGACTGGTCATCTCAGGTTTGTCTTTGTAGGCCCAGGTCATCATAAAAAACGGTCTGGCGCCGGCTTCACGAATATCCTGACAATGTTTCCTAGCCGACTCCCGAAAAAGCTCTTTTAGCTCCGGATGAATCGGCCCTTGACTCGAATCTTCTAAAACAACGGCATCAAAGATCTTTCCGTCTGGATAATCCAAGAACGTTACTTTGTTCGTACCGTCGCTCGCGATTTTGTAGCTTCTTAGAGCATTCGGTCGCAAATAACTCTTCACGTCGTGCCAATACAGGCTAGCGCCTCCGATACCGACAAGCGTGATGACGAGATCTCGGTGTTTTGCTTTTGCAAAACCGTTTATCATTCCGTTAACACCGCAGTTATAGAACATGAAAGAGTTACCAACAAGAAGAACATTTTTTATGCCGACCGGCTTATCAGTCATTAACGGTTTCATAACGTTTTTATAGAACATGTTGAAAAATTTAGATGCAGGATTATCCCTCCGACACTATTTTTTCACGGCCGTTCTGCAGCGCTTCGCCGGGAGCTGCTTCATGAATCTGAAGTAGAGGAACGTCAGGCAGATCGAAGTCACGAGCCAACTGAGCGGGTAGACCATCATCAAAATTTCATAGGTCGGCTTAGCCGCGAACACCGAATACACCCAAACGATTCGGATGGTACAAATGACCACTACTGTGATGATGGCAGGCGGCAGGGAATAACCGTAACCGCGCATTGAGTCGGAAAGAACTTCCATAACGGAGTTCAAGGGTTCGGGAATCACGACCCAGAGCAGTCGAATCATACCCAAAGAAATAATCTCTTCGGATTGTGTGAAGAAACCAAGCAAATATCGGCCGAAGCCATAGATCAGAACGCTCAACACCACCGTGATGCCGATATTCAAAGCCATGTTGACGCGAGTAATTCGTTTGCAGCGTTCCAGATTGCCGGCGCCGTAGTTCTGGCTAATGAATGTTGTTGCTGCCAAACCGAAACCGTTAATCACGCAGTAGCAGTTAATCTCGATCGTAAAGGCTGCAACGGAGGCCGCCATTACATCAGCACCCAGCGAGTTGATGGCGCTCTGGATAATTAAGTTAGAAAGGGAGAAAACCGAACTCTGCAGACCGGCAGGCCAGCCGATCTTGATCATGGAGCGCAAGGCCTTCTTGTCCATCTTGAATAAACGATTCGGATAAAGGCGGAGCGGCCCATCTGTGCGCATGAGCTTATAAACAAGGATGCCGGAAGCCAACAAGTTGGCTAAAGCGGTCATCAAAGCCACGCCGCCGATGCCCCAGTCGACAACAGTTACGACGAATAAGTCTCCCAAAGCGTTAAAGACACTGGCGATGCACAAGGCCCATAAAGGCGTTTGTGTATCTCCCTGGCTTCTCAAAACTGCTGACAGGAAGTTGTAGATGGAAATGAAGGGCATGCCCAGCAAATACATCTGAAGATAAATCTCAGAGTGACGAACGACGTTCGGCGGCACTTGCATCCATACCATCAAGATGGAAGAACAAAGCTCGCCGATTATCATCGCGATAACGCCGAAGATCACAGCTGTGGCAAAAGCAGTATGAACAGCTCTGGACGCGTCATCGTATTTGCGCATACCCAAATACCGTGCGACTACGACGTTTGCGCCGATGGAAAGGCCGATACAGAAGGCAACAATCAGGCCCACGATAGGAACGTTCGTGCCGACGGCTGCCACTGCCTCATTAGAAACAAAATGTCCGAGGACCGCAACGTCTGCAAGGTTATACAGCTGCTGTAAAACGCCGGTCAGGGCTAGGGGAATTGCGAAAACAACCATCTTGTCCCAGATAGTTCCGTTAAGCATGTCGATATTCTTGCTAAAGATAGCCATGACCGATCCTTATTCTTATAGTTGGTTTGATTTCTTATTCACCAAATAAGAATACTCCTACAAACACAAAGCCTGCGCAGTTTTAGTAAGGCGCAGGCTTAAGTGTCTTCAATTAGGAGAATCGGACAAAGATTGTCAGGCTTTAGGCTGAGGCACAGTCTCTTCTCGAATTTTGACGGTAGGCAGATCGCCTTCGAATTTTTCTACTTCGACAAGTCCGGAAGAGGCTACGTTTCCACAAGCCAATTTGGATGTCGGGACATCCATAGTCAGCGTGTTGGCATTGCCGTGAACGTCAAGCGTTGAACCGTCTTCCTGCTTTTGCGGCTCGAACCATCCTCCGTGACGAATAAGAACAACATCTTTTCTGACCTTATCGGTAACAACGGCGCCGGCGAGAACGTTTCCACGATCGTTGCGAACAAGAACGACATCACCGGTTTGAATTCCTCTCTCGGCAGCGTTATCGGGATGAATCCATATCGGCTCTCGATCTCCGATGTTATGCGAGGCTGTATGTGTTGTTCCGTCTAACTGACTATGAAGTCTGTGAGCGCTTTTGCCAGACATGTAGGCCAGCGGATACTTCTTCTTATTGTTTAAAGATTCGCTCGGCTCAAAATAACTCGGATATCCGCGGCAGTCGTCATAACCGTAACTTGCGATCCTAGGACTAAAGATTTGGATTTTGCCGCTCTCGGTCCTAAGAGGATGGTTTGCAGGATCTTTTCTAAATTCCTCAAAAGCTACGAACTCCTTGCTCGTTTCATCTTCCGGATAAAAAACGATGCCCTTTGACCAGAACTCTTCGAAGGTAGGGAGTTGGATTCCGGAGCTTAAGCCTCGATTCTTTGCTTCTTGGTAGATCGCCTGAATCCATCCGATCTCATCTAGACCAAGAGTAAATTCCTGCTCCACTCCCATACGACGAGCCAATTCTGAATAAATCCGGTAATCGGAACGAGATTCACCAATCGGCGCAATCATTGCGTGGTTTGCTGCTATGCCGTCGTTCGTGTAAGTGCCGATCGGACAGATGTCGTTGTGCTCAAACACGGTTTGTGCCGGAAGCACAATATCCGCATGACGAGCGGTAGCCGTCATAAAGCAATCGGTGACGACGATGGTTTCCGGTTTCTTCCAAGCAGAGAGAAGGCGATTCGTTTCGGGCTGATGTGCAAAAGGATTGCCGCCCGTCCACATCACCATTCGGATGTCAGGGTAAGTAAGTCTTTTACCGTTATGTTCGATCGTCTTTCCGGGGTTCAGGAAACAATCCGCAAACCGCATAACCGGAATATAAGCACTTCCTTTCCAAGGCTTTAATCTCGGAAGCACAGGTTCTACTCGAGACGCTAAGCCTCCGATCATCGGGCCGATATGGAAAGGGCAGCCGCCGGAAGAATAGTGGTAGTTCGTGCCCACGCCTCCGCCTGGCAACCCGATTTGCCCCAGCATGCTTGCCAGGGTGAATGCCATCCAATGCGGCTGCTCGCCGTACTGAATTCGTTGTATGCCCCATCCCATAATGATCATGGTGCGGTTGTCCGCTAATTCATGAGTTAAGGAGTGGATTTTGTCAGTAGGGATACCGGTAATTTCTGAAGCCCATTCAGGCGATTTAGGAATTCCGTCTGACTTTCCGAGAAGGTGGTCCTGGAAGACCTCAAATCCGGAAGTACAGTTTTGAAGGATGTTCTTATCCGTTTTGCCTGAACATTCGAGTTCATACATCATGCCGAGCATTAAGGCGCAATCTGTTCCGGGCTTGGGTGCGATCCATTCGCTGCCTAAAAACTCGCCGGTTTCTGTTCTAACCGGATTGATGTCGATGGTTTTGATATCAGAGGTTTTGAGTTTTTCCAAGTAAGGGAAGTAGTTGTGAAGCGTTGTAGACCAGTCAATATCGTTTGTGACGATCGGATCTGTGCCCCAGAACACAACTCTTCTGCTGTTTTTAAGAACAACATTCCAGTCCGTCGATTGTGGATCGCCTGTTCCCACAACATAAGGCAATATGGTTCCGATGGCAGCAGTTGAATAAGAATTGACGCCGGAAACATAACCTCCGCAAAGACTCAGCAGCCGCCTCTGAAGCGTACTGGCTGAATTTACGGTACCGGGAGACTTCCATCCGTAAGATTGACCGAAAACAGCACTCGGGCCGTACTCCGAATAGATACGTTTAAGTTCGGAGGCAATCAAATCCAGCGCCTCCTCCCAAGAAACTCGTATCCATTTATCTTCTCCGCGGCGATCTCTTGAAGATATTCCTTCTTTAAAATAACCTTCGCGCACCATCGGATAACGAATCCGAGAAGGTGCATAAGGCAGTTCCGCCAGAGCTTTTAAATTCGGAGAAGGGCGCCGGTCTTCCGGAATCGGTTCGATTTTAGAAATCTTGCCATCAACAGCTGTCGTCTTAACGATTCCCCAATGGGTTACGGAAGTTCCTTCTCGGACGTCGGAGCTCAGTTTTTCTGAGATGCTTTCGGTCATACAAACGTGTTTTCTGTCAGTCGAATAATCGTATTGTGCGTTGAATGGCTGACGGTTTCCTGATTAATCGGAGAAATAACATTCTGAAACTTTTTCAAATGCAAATCATTCTCAATACTTAATAAAATTTTAAGCAGTCGCTCCTAAGCTCGACCTGAAGATTCTGTATTTCTCCTTGTATTTTGGTGAGTGTCAGATGTTGGAATATGAACTTAAAAAGTTAAATCTCAGCGAAAAACGCGAACAGCAGCTCAAACTTCCTTATATCGCTAAGGATGTTGAGACGATTCGCATCATGACCGAGATTTACTGCCACGCTCATCACAACACCAAAGAAGGGCTCTGTCCTGAATGCGAGGAGTTCTATTTATATTCCGTGAAAAGACTGGCTTGCTGTCCGTTCGGAGAGAAGAAGCCCGTCTGCGCAAAATGCAATATCCACTGCTATGGGAAAGGATACAAGGAGAGGGCCAAAGAAATTATGGCTTTTTCCGGTCCGAAGCTGCTGCTCAAGCATCCCATTCTTTCGATGAGGCATATCTTGGCGCTCTTCCGCGAACCTCCGGAAAAACCAACTGCAGCCAAACCGCGCCCTTTAGCAAAAGAAAAAAATTAAGCTGCCGGAGTTTTTCTACGGCAGCCCTCTAATTATTAATAGCTAATATTATTTTTTAGCGTCTTTCATCACGGTTTCACCAGCTAATTTGCCGTTGACCAAGCAGTCCATTACTGCATTTGCACCAATTCTGACCGCACCGTGGATGCCGCCTGTACACTCACCGGCTGCATAAAGTCCGGGAATCGGTTTGTCGTCAACAACTGACAAGACACGGGTCGAAGTGTCCGTGGCGATGCCTCCCATCGTATGGTGAATCTTCGGGCTCATTTCAGAGACGTAGTAGGGCGCATGCGTCAAAGGCTTGATGTCCTTATCGAGTTTGCGTCCGAATTCCGTATCTTTTCCGCTTTCGATGGCCTTGTTGAATTCGGAAAAGGTCTGTTTGAGAGCGTCGGGACTGATACCGTAGGCCTTGGCCAAGTCATCGAGAGTTGCGTATTCCTTAACCGCACCGTTCTTTCTCAAGATATCCATGGCGCCGGGACGCACTTTGTTGAAAGAGGCAACGCCGACAGAGTCCGTAACCGAGATTGTCTTTCCGCCGGCATCCAGCACTTTGAAAATAGCATCGGTGGTCGTTTTGCGATCACCGAATTCGTCGGTGAAACGCTTGCCGGTCTTGGTGTTGATCCATAAACCGTACAGAGAGCCGCCGACGCTGGCAAAATGCGAGCCCATACCCATGCCTTCTTCGTCCGGCGAAGTGTTCGGCAGGAACTGAATCCAGTCGGCCTGGATGATATTGGCTCCGATTCGGCTGGCTTCACGCATCAATTCAGCTGTAGCGCCCGGTTGATTCGTCGTTTTCAGATTGCCGGTTAACTTCGGATCGAGACGAGTTCTATAACCCACGTCAGCCGAGAAGCCGCCGAAGGCGAGGATCACACCGTCTTTGGCCTTGATCTCAACTGGTTTACCGGAGTCTTCTTTTCCGAACTTGTAGTCTTCAAGCGCGGTAACACCAATGACACGACCCTCTTTGTTTTGATCCAAGCGGATCACTTTCATGCCGGTAACAACCGGAACGCCGAGTTCTTTGAGCTTTTTCATGAACGGAATCAAGATGCCTTGGCCGGTACCTTCTTCCGTAATCAGGCAGCGTCGAGCTGAGTGACCGCCTTTGCCTGTTAGATCAGTACGCCAAACAACGCCTTGTTTCTTGGTCCACTCAAATGTTGGAGCTGCAAGCTCGGTCACAACCTTGATGTGTTCAGGATCACCAAGTCCCAAACCGATGCGTTTCATATCTGCGGCAAGTTTGGCCGGAGAGTCTTCAATGCCTTGTTCTTTCTGGACGGAAGAGCCGGGAATAGCCATCATGCCGCCGGAGCGAGAAGAGTTGCCGCCTGCGACTTGCATTTTTTCTAGAACGACAACTTTGGCACCGTTTTCAGCCGCCGAAATGGCAGCGGCTAGACCGGCAAATCCTGAACCGATGACGATCACGTCATATTCAGGTGCTAACTTTTGTGTCTGTGCGAAAGCGATAGAAGGGAGGGCCGAGCAAAGTGCACCCGACACCATTACTTGAAGCATGCTTCTACGAAAAAACTGCACTTTTTCTCCTTTTTGGTGGTTGTTATTAATGAATTTCTTTGCACGAAATTCTAGATCCGACTTTTTCTGATGTAAATGAGTAAATATTTAGAGGGTCAATTGGAGAAGAAAAAACAATATTTTTACCGACCTGAAAATCAAATGGCTTAATGTGGGAATTGGAAGCCGAAAGATATGATCCGAAACCGCAAAATTTTGATGTACAAATTGAACGGCAGGAAACATACTTAAGAACAAAGCGAGAGACGTTTAAAATCAAAGAGCAGAAGCATTTGGAAATGGAAATGAAATACATATCTGGAATTCATGCTTTAAATTTGAGATGCAGTTTGGAGACGTGTGGGGATTGGCACGCCTCTGGAATTCAATGGAAAAATTTGACCGTTCGTGAGTCTTCTGACTCCGTTTTCGGAGATTACGGTATTGAAGACAATTCTTCTGTGCCAGGGCATCCAAGGAACCACAAGGCCGCCAATCATATCCGAGCGCTTCTTGACCTTGTTGCCGATGGGGCCTTCGGTTATGCACAAGGCATGAAAAACGAATTGATTTGCAACGAAAGTTATACGCCTGAAGTCTTTTCCAAATTGCTGCTGCTGAAAAACTCGCCTCGCTGGTTAAAAATCAAAGAATTCATTGGAAAAGAATATGGAGTGCCTTGGCTGCACTTCTTGAGGGAGCATGGATATGACCGATGAAGAAAAAGATTGGCAGACAAATCATGGTAATTTTATTGAAGCCTTTCTACTGTTTTTGAACAAACAGACGGATCAATTCGTTCTTAAAGGCGGGACAGCGTTGTCTCTTTGTTATGGTTTAGATCGTTTCTCCGAAGATATTGATTTGGATGGTCGGAAACAAGACATCAAAGAGATAGTCAAACGGTTTTGCGTGAACCACGGTGTAAATTTTCGAGTTGCAAAAGATACTGCGACAGTGAAGCGCTGCATCATTGACTACGGAAATGACGTACATCCTTTGAAAATTGAAGTTTCATACAGAAATAAAAATCTCGGCCTGGAAGAAGCCTCAAAGGATTGGACACAAATTCACGGTATCAAGGTTTACGGCATTGATGCCTTGGCTCGGATGAAGGCAATGGCTTATCAAGGCAGAGACAAGAAGGGACCTCTACGACCTCTCTTTCATTGTTAATAATTTTTCTGACGGCTTGTCTCATCAGACTAAAGGTATGATTCGAGATACACTGTCATACAAGGGAATAGAGCAATTCGATTACTTGGTTGCCACACAGCAAGATACTCTTATTGACAAAGATCGGCTAGCGGAAGGTTTTCTAAAGATGCATGAAAAACTTGGACTATTATTAGATGAGGAAGAGCAACAGACAAACGCTAGTCATTGAATAAATAAACTAGCCATGCTTATTCTGCATCGGATGATGGAGAAAATTTCTGGGAAATTCATTTAGATATAGTTTCAGATTCACGTTAACGCGACAAGAAAAATTAGCCGTTTTTGAAGAGTTGAGGAAACTACTTAGGCAAAATCTAAAAAATTTATATTTCAACTGGAGTTTTAGCCGCTTCTTTTGGACATAATGTCATGTTGGAGTTCGACACCACCCGTCGAACAAAATTTTGTTCATAGCCTCGTTAATGAAGAGTTAATAAAGTCATGGAAACTATCCTGAAATCCCTCCCGATCGGTGAAAAAGTCGGTATTGCTTTCTCCGGCGGTCTTGACACCAGCACAGCTTTGCTCTGGATGAAAAAGAAAGGCGCTTTCCCCTGCGCTTACACTGCTAACCTTGGTCAGCCTGATGAGGACGATTACGAGGCAATTCCTCGAAAGGCTATGGACTTCGGTGCTTCGATCGCCCGTCTAGTTGACTGCCGTGAACAGTTAGTCGCCGAAGGCATCGCTGCGATTCAAAGCAACGCTTTCCACATCACAACCGGCGGTGTCACTTACTTCAACACCACTCCGCTCGGACGTGCCGTTACCGGCACCATGCTCGTCAACGCCATGCGCGAAGACGGCGTCAACATTTGGGGCGACGGCTCTACATACAAAGGAAACGATATCGAACGTTTCTACCGTTACGGTTTAGTTGCCAATCCCGACCTCAAGATTTACAAACCCTGGCTTGACGTTGAGTTCATCAGCGAACTCGGCGGCCGCGCTGAAATGAGCCAGTTCTTGGCCGACAACGGTTTCGGCTACAAGATGAGCAAGGAAAAGGCTTACTCCACCGACTCCAACATGCTCGGCGCAACACATGAAGCCAAAGACCTCGAACACCTCGACAGCAGCATGAAGATCGTTGAACCGATCATGGGTGTTCCGTTCTGGAAAGAAGAAGTCGACATCAAGCCTGAGAAAGTCACTGTTCGTTTCGAAGAGGGCATTCCTGTTGCCCTTAACGGCAAAGAATACGACGACAAGGTTGAACTGATGCTCGAAGCCAACCGCATCGGCGGCCGTCATGGCCTCGGCATGAGCGACCAGATCGAAAACCGTATTATCGAAGCCAAGAGCCGCGGTATTTACGAAGCCCCGGGAATGGCATTGCTCCATATCGCTTTCGAACGTCTCGTCACCGGCATCCACAACGAAGACACGATCGAACAGTGGAGAATCAACGGCATTAAACTAGGCCGTCTGCTTTATCAGGGCCGCTGGTTTGACCCGCAAGCCATCATGCTCCGCGAAACTGCTCAGCGCTGGGTTGCTCGTGCAATCACAGGAGAAGTCGATATCGAACTTCGCCGCGGCAATGATTACACGATCCTTGATACACGTTCCCCCAACCTGACATATGAACCGGAACGCCTCACGATGGAAAAGGGCGATTCGATGTTCACAGCCTCTGACCGTATCGGCCAGTTGACCATGCGTAATCTCGACATCGTCGATACACGCAACAAGCTTGGCATTTACTCCAAAGCTGGTCTTATCGGCGGAAGTTCCAGTTCCATGCCTCTTCTTAAAGGCACGAAAGACAACGACTAACTTTAGTTTTTTGAAAAAAATCCTTCTTGAGTTTGTGGCTCAGGAAGGATTTTTCTTTTTTGGAACGTCTAGGTACAAAGATGTTTCCTTGCCTTCGGAGGCCCCTTAAAAACTAAGAGAATCGTAATAACCTGAAAAAAGGATGGAAGCTCTTAAAAACAAGGCACCAAAGACTGCAAAAATCGCACCGCCTGTTATCGCCTTTTGGCTTCGGGTAATAAGATTGATCAGAAGAGGCAGAGCAGTACCGAAAGTGATTCCCCCGATCCAAAACATCAATGCCTGATTCCCGCTAATAAGAGCCTCTGCGCCAGCTCGAGCACCTATGGAAGCAGAACCTAACGCTACATAAACAAAGGAGAAAATCGCAAAGAGCTTAGCTGTATCAACCCAAACAGATGTTCTGGAACACCAGCCGACAGACTTGTGATCAACCAATCCCATTGCCGACATCAGTTCCAACATGGCGATGGAACTCGTCAGGCCGGACATAATCCAAAGAACGGGGATAAGAGACGAATTCCACAGTGAAACTCCGACAGCCTGCGTGAGAAGGAATCCGGAATAAATAGTGCTGCAAACACCGAGAACGGAAAAGACTGCATTAAATCCGTTGGACTGAGCTAATTTTTGCCATTTTGAGCCTTTAAATATAATTCCGGCACAAATCATGGAATAAAACACAGAGCCGACGCTAAGCAGGGAAAGAAGAACAATTCCGATCATCATCCAGGACTGGAAGTTGAAGGAGAAGTCCCGGAGGGCATAAAAAATCACAAACGGAAGGTTGCTGAGGCGTCCTAAATGACTGGTCACCAATGCTAAACCTGCAATTCCGCAGAACGTCAGAACATAAACAAAATTCTTTTGCCGAACCCAATAGTTAATGAAAAATCCCATTCCAGATAACCCGATGAACCAGAGAAATAAGGCAATCGTCCATCCCCAATGAGTTGCCTGAAGCTGAGGAGTAAGTGTGGATAAATCAATCATTTTTGCACCACTACAAAGAAATTAGGTTTCGTGCCTTTGTTCGGCATAAGGAGTTCGGTACGACAGGAAGCGATCTTCTTAGAAATTTCGCTTTGCGGATCTTTCACATCTCCGAAGAAACGGGCTTGAGCCGGACAAGCCTGAACACAAGCAGGTTGTTCTCCCTGTTGAATCAATTTCAAGCATCCGTCACTCATGCATTTCATGGGAAGTCCGTTATCCGGATGAGACCAGCGGGCATCATACGGACAGCTCGCTACGCAGTAGTTGCAGCCAACGCATTTGTTCGGATCATTGCGAACCAAACCGTTTTCGTCGTAGTAATTGGCACCGAAGGGACAAGTCTTAACGCAGGGAGCGTCCGAACAATGCTGACATTGAACCAGCAGATTTACAGGTCTTCTTTCTTCCGAGCGAAAAACGCGAATATTAGAAGCAAGCCAGTCGCGGCCCGGAATAGAGCGATTATGCATTTCGGGAAAGTTGGTCTGAGAACAGGCCACAATACAGGCTCCGCAGCTGATGCATTGTGTAGCATCAAAAAGATGCGCTAATTGTTTTTTCTTTTCGACCATGATTTAGCCTCTCAATTTGTTGATGCGTACGGCACTGTTATTGGCAACCGTTCCGAAAACGGGCTGTGCATAACCTTTGGCGTACCAGTGAGAATTAATCCCTTCTTTAATGAACTGATAATCGGGGTAATCAGCCAAGTGCTTGATTCGATTACCGCCTGAAAATCCGAAAGCGAAGAGTGATCCTGATATAACTTTCTTCGTCACAGTAATTTGAGCATTCCCTTTATAGCCCGTATCAATACCTTCAACTTCGACGGTTTCACCATGAGAAATGCCCAGTCTTTCTGCATCTTCCGGGTTCATCCAAACAGTACGGTCTCCAAGGTATTTAGACGGAAGAGCAAACATACTGAGACCGGAGCAGGAAGTGCAGTTTTTCCCGGATACTAAAATAAACTCGTTACTGTTTCTCTTCGGCGGAGTAAAAGCCGGTGCAGGAATATGTGCCGTGAAAGGAGGAATTCCTCGCACATATGCGGGTTTTTCGAAACTCTTGAAAGAATAAATTTCAACTTTGCCGGAAGGCGTTCCGAAGGGTTTCTTATAGGGATAGACGCCGTACTCTTTAATCTTAATCGTCGACCAACCTTTCGTTCTAATGTCCTCGTGAATCCGACGAGACCAACCGGGCTTGACTTTGTCGCATTCTTCCAAGAGCTGGGCATAGCCTCTCTTTGTGAATGCGTCAAAGTAAGCATTGAATTCTTCAGCTGTTTTGCATTCCTTGTATCCGACTCTTGCAGCTCTTTCCGGGAAAGCTCTTCTGAGGATCTCTAGCAGAATCCACACATCGTGACGGGCCTCGCAGCCTTCAGGAGGACTCAGTTGAGGATCGGAAAGATAAATCGATCCGTCTCTTGCCCACTTTACGCCCGACATTTCCATTCTTTCCATGAAGTACGTAGAAGGAAGGACATAGTCAGCGTAATCGCAAATCTCTTGAGGGAGAACGTCTTGAACGACACTAAGTTCAAGTTTTTTAAGCCTTTCGGCAAGCTCCTCAGAATTTGCTTCTCTTTGGAACATCGTTGTGCCCACAAAGAAGGCTGCCTTGATGGGGTAAGGTTTTCCGGTCAGAACAGCTTCCATAGCCACTTTGAAAGTGCCCTCGGCTTCCGGATAGATGATCTTATCGATGCGCTTTTCTTTAGCCATCCTCCAAGTTTCCCCATTCGGACCTTTTCCTTGGGAGACACTCGGAATCTTCAGACCGGCAGCAGCCGTAACAATCATTCCGCCGGGTATATCGATGTTGCCGTTAAAGGCGTTTGCGATCGAGACTAAACGATAAACCTGAACATCTGTACCATTTTTAGAGGTATACCACCCGTCATCAATTACCCCCTTGAGATTGGTGAAATCTCGAGCAATTCTGCGAATCATATCGGCGGGTATACCGGTAATTTCAGAGCTTTTTTCGGGGGTATAAGGAGCAAGCGTCTCTTTAATGATGACAAAAGCGGTTTTAACCGGGCAGGAAGATCCATCTGCAAGCTTGACAGATCCGCTCATATTCAGGTCAGCCTTGAAGGAAGAATCCTCATCAAAGGCGGTCGGTATGCCTTTATCATTTCTTAGAACGCCTCTGAAAGAGAGGCGTCCGTCGGGGGAGGCGACGACATATTTCGTTTTATCTCCACCCTGAATGACCTCAGCCTGAGTAAGGGGCTGGCCGTTTTCTTTGATCAGGTAAGCTCCGTTCGTCCCTTTCTCAATAAAGTCCAGATCAGCCGTGTTTGTACGGAGCATTTCATTGATCAGAGCTGAAAGAAAAGCGTCATCTGTGCCGGGACGAATAGCAACCCATTCGGCATCGCCGTAGGTAATGTCCGGCATTTTCGGATCGATAGCAACGACGCGAGCCCCTTTTGCTCTGGCGACATTCAAAGTATGAAGAGCCCCCATCGAAGCTCCCATAGTGCGTCCGATCAGGAGGAGATAGCGCAGATTTTCGTAGTCAGGTTCTAATTTTCCCGCACCGCTGAAGCCGGTACCGAAAACCCAGTTGCGCGCATTTATACCCGCAGCGTTGCAGGAAGATTGGTGTCCGATGTTATTGGGAGAACCTAGCGGGAAAGTCAGCCATTTGCTCATTCCTTGAAAATTATGAGATGTTGTTGTGATGCAGCTTTCACCATACTTTTGGACAAGATCTTTAACTTTGGCGCCGATTTCGTTTAGAGCCTCGTCCCAAGTAATTTCTTTAAATTTACCTTCGCCTTTTTCCCCGATACGTTTTAAGGGTTTGCGAAGACGGAGAGGGTGGTTCCAGATCCACATCGCGCCGGCAGAACGGCCGCAGTAACCTTGCTGAGGATGTCCGGGGTTCGGAAAAATTCGAACGGTTTTTTCTGATATCGGTTCGCCTTCTTTGCGCATCGCTAAGATGCCGCAGTAAGCACCGCACATTGTGCAGGCGACCGGATGTTTGGACCATCCTTCTTTTTCTAATTTTGCAATTTGTTCCGCAAATGCATGGTTCACCAGAGAGGGAGCGGATGCCGCTGCTGCTGAACAGGCTGCCCCCTTAATTAATTTTCTTCTGGTCATCGAAAGATTAACGAAATCGACTGACATTATTTTTGTCCTTTTAATAATGGGGTTTGTCCCTAACGCTCTGGCATACTAGGCTTCTCGAAGAATTTGAATAATCGGAAAATCCCCTTATACCGTTTGAACTAGACTGCCGATTTTTAATCCGTTAGCTGCATTAATATGTCGTAGACTAATATTATTTTTTATAATAAATCAAATAATTAAGTAGTTAAAAATTTCATTACCCCGGTATCATCCTGTCACAATCAGCAACATATCAGATACAGCTTGAAATAATGGGTTACTAAATAAGAAAAAGACGGGGATTTTTGAACAATTTCTGAACTAGGAATATCCTCAAAATTCAAAATTTGAGGTTCTCAGAGGTTCTATTTCTGTAAGAAAATCCTCCTTCAGGACTCGAGTTCTTCTTCACTGAGGCAAATCCCCTAAAAATGCTAATGGGTTATTCGCAGAGAATAAATCCTATAGAAAATTTAATATAGTGAAGCTTATAATCAGTTTTAGGTGGGTTATATTTATTTAAAAAACTACTAGAAATTGGCCTTGCATGTCCTCTTCACACAGGCAGAATGTGGAAAGTTAAAAAATAAGATAGAAAGCGATGTACTTCAAAAAGAGCACCGAAAATACTGAAGCTGCTTGTCGTCGTCTTATCGCTGGGCGCCTCGATATGTTTTTCAGCCGACAAAACGGATATCAGGGTCGGCATTATTGATTCTTTTAATCCGGAGTTCGCGACGACCACACTCGAACCTACCTTACGATATCTCAACCAAAAATTACCCAACTATCACTTCGTTGCCGTTCCTTTGAATTCGGTAAACCCAAAAAAAGAATTAAAAAACAACCCGATTGATTTTCTCATCAGTTCAGCAGGTACATTTCATGAACTAAGTATTTCTATAGGCATCGTTCATATTGCCACTCGTAAAACCATTCTCTCTGACGACCCTTCAGCTTCCGAGGGCGCAGCTTTCGTTACATTGGCTAAGAGAGCAGATCTCATTGAGCTCAAAGACCTGCAGGGTAAAGTCGCTGCCGCCTCTCAGCCGAATTCTTTCGACGGCTGGCTTGTCGGACAGCACGAACTCTTCAAAAACGGTCTGAACCCTGAGAAATTCTTCAAGCGGTCTGTTTTTACCCATTTTCAATTTCCTGATGCGTTAATGCTGCTCATTCAAGGAGAAGCAGATGTCGCGATCCTTTCAGCCTGTGTCTTGGAAGAACTCTCTCAAGAGGGGCTTATTGAGTCATCCGATTTCAAGGTTATTTCGCAAAAACCAAGGGATGTTTTGAAGTGTGCGCGGTCTACAGATCTTTATCCCGGAATCGTCTTTGCTGCTCGAGAGAATATTCCTCCGAAACTCATGTGGGAAGTGACTTCGTCTTTGATCAGCATGCCGCCGACCAACGACTATGAATGGACGATTGCAAGTCGGTTCTCTAAAGTGGATGAACTTTTCCGAGATCTGCAGCTCGGGCCTTACCAATATTTAAAAGATTGGAGTCCTGCCGGCATCTTTAAGCGCTTCAAGACAGAAATCTTACTGACCTGTGGCTTGCTTCTTCTTTTAATCCTTAACTCACTATACCTGAGACGAACAGTTGCGAGAAGAACGCTTCAAGTAAGACGAACACTGAATCGCCAAATAAAAATAGAGAAGGAATATCGGGACTCTCGAAACCGATTGGCACAAATGGAAAAATTCGGTGTCATCAATCAGATGTCGGGCATGCTCGCACACGAAGTCCAACAGCCATTGATGGCAATTAACAATTATTTGGCCGGCTTGCGTGTGTATTTGAAGTCAAAGGGCTTCTCTGATGCCGTTACGGAACAAGCTATCGGTTCTTTAGAACATAACAGCGAACGTATCGGAAGCATTGTGACACGCGTCAGAGGATACGCAAAACAAAAGAAGGGCGAAATGAAAAGCTGTGACTTGACTGCCATTGCTTTAAGCGCACTTAATGTATTGAAGGCACTGAAGTTTGAGCACGTCGAGGTTACTTCTGATTTACCTTCAGAGGCTAGAGTAGTCGGCGATCCGCTGGAACTCGAACTGCTCATCATTAACTTACTTAAAAATGCCTGCAGCGCCGTGGAAAAACAACCCAAGCCGATAGTTGATTTAAAAATCGGAAACCTCGACGACAGCCATTGGTGTTTGAGTGTCTCGGATAACGGGCCGACGCTTGATGACAAATCCTTCGCCAGACTTAAGACACTGGGAGACAGTGTCAAACCGGAAGGCATGGGCATCGGTCTTTCGATCGTCCGCGGTATTGCAGATAAACACGGAGCGGAACTGGAATTCATCAGACTGCCGAAAGGCGGAATCTGCAGCCGTGTGGTAATTGATAAGGAGGAATGTAAATGACAACCCCGCTGGTTCGTATTGTGGATGACGATGCGGATGCACGATCTTCTTCTTCGTTTTTTCTGAGCATGATGGGTCTGGAAATCAAAGAGTATGACAGCGCTTATCGCTTTTTGGAAGAAGACGACATGAATCGTCCCGGGTGCATCATTTTGGATGTCCGTATGCCGGATATGACCGGCATGGAGCTTCAGGTTAAACTGAATCAAAAGGACTGCCGCCTTCCGATTATATTTCTTTCCGGACACGGAGAATTAGACATGGCCGTCCACGCCTTAAAACGCGGCGCTTCTGATTTTCTTCAAAAATCGGCTAAACCCGAACGCTTGCTAGCCGCTGTCAAAAAAGCTGTCACGGCCAGTATGGAAGAATACGAATCCGGCAATGAGATAGAAACACTCCGAAAAATCTATGATTCTCTGACGCCCCGTGAAAAAGAGGTCGTTCTCGGAGTCGCCAAAGGGGAGCTCAATAAAGTCATAGGCTACAACCTTGGTATCAGCGAGAGGACCGTAAAAATGCACCGAGCAAACCTCTGCAGCAAACTTAATGTCACCAGCGCTGTCGAGATGGCAGCGTTTTTACGCAAAATCGGAGTTTTAAATGCTTAGAAGAAGCTTTGCAGCAGGTTTGAGTTTGTTCGCTGCTTTTCCACTTTCGGTTTTTGCGCAGTCAGATGCCGAAAAGAAATTCGATTTAATCATCATCGGTATCGGGGTAGCCGGTTTATCGACTGCAGTTTCTGCTGCACAAAGCGGCGTAAAAAATACTCTTCTTATCGATAAAGCGGCTTTCGTAGGAGGACATTCTGCACTTTCCGGCGGCTCAGTCAATGCAGTCGATCCGGAAGTTCAAATGAAGCAGGGCATCAAAGACAGCCCTGAGCTTTGGTTCAGACAAATCATGGAAGCGGGAGAATT
>OCPV01000970.1_pt1 | contig 17695 bp, 17 predicted proteins | sample 1538511 | NCBI WGS metagenome assembly OCPV01 (sample SAMN04571704, study PRJEB22368) | human gut metagenome | biome: human gut; material: stool | host: Homo sapiens | place: Luxembourg | collected 2012-08-30 | reverse complement strand
TATGACGTTTTATGTCACATTTTGTGTAATTTTTCTTATATAAAAATCACTTTATATAATTCTATATAAAATTTTATAAAAAATGTACACTTTTTATAAAAAATAATATATAAAAAATCCCTAATACTAAGATATTTAGCATTAAGGATTTTATTTACTTATTTATTCTTTTTATATTTTTTAGTTTTCTGGTTCTACTAAACCATAATTCTTTCCATCTTTTAATTTATGTATTGCATTTACTTTTCCTGTTTCAACATTTATAAATACTAAGAAATTATGTGATGGTTTTTCTTGTAATTTTAAAACTGCATCTTCTGGAAGCATTGGTTTTATATCATAATATGAAGTTTTAATTATTTCATTTTTTATTTCTACTTCATGTTCTGGCATAACTTCCATTGTTTTTAAAGAAGCATCTCTCATCATTTTTTCTCTTTTTGTTTTTGCTTTTCTTATTTGTCCTTCTAATATATCTATATCTTTATCTATAGATGCATACATATCTTTATCTTCTGTTACAGCTCTATATTTTTCTCCATTTGCTGTTACAAATATTTCAGCTATTTGCTCGTTTTTCTCAGTTCTTAAAGTAACATCTGCTTCTGCATCTTCAAAATATTTATCTATTCTGTCTAGTTTTTTTTCAACGTAATCGTTTATTGCTTCTGTTATCTTTAGTTCCTTTCCTGTTATTTTTATTTTCATAAAAATCGCTCCCTTCTTCTAACTGTTTGTTATATTACTATTATATCTTTTATTTCGTTTTTTTTCAACTGTTTTTTTGAAGTTTTGTTTTGCTATTTTTAAATTTTATATTCTTTTTCTAGTTTTTCATTAAAGTATAATTTTGTAACTAATTTAAACTCTTCTAATGACTCATCTTTTATGCTAAAAGAAAACAGCTTTTTAGGAGGTGCAGTTATTGTATATTTAATTGCATTATATGTACTTTCACTAATTGTAATTGAGGATTTATCTTGTTTTCCACAATTTTTGCACTTTACACCATTATCTCTTAAACTAAAATATATTAAATCTTCTTTTCCTTTGCAATTAACACATTCATTAACATTTGGTCTAAATCCCAGGATAGATAATAATCTTAATTTAAAAATACTTAAAACTAAATCTAAGTTTTTATCTGTTTCTGATATTACATATAGGGTATTTAATAATAATTGCATTATATTAAAACAATTTTGATTTTCTCCTGTTACTTCCTGAACTATCTTATTTATATGTACAGCAACATTTAACTTATCTAAATCTGTTCTTATATTATAAAAAACTTCTATTGGTTCTACTGAATTTATATGATATGTGTTTGTCCCTTTATACATTAAATATTCACCAAAACAGAATATTTGAGAACCAGCCAAAAGAGCACTTCTTGGTCTTCTTGCTCCTTTGGCCACACACGAGATTTTTCCAAAATTAGGTGTCAAAATTGTAAGCATTTTGTCAAAATCTCCCATATTACTTTCTGATAATACTACTCCACTTATTTTTGTGCTTGCCATTTTGTTTCCTCTTTTATATTTTCTATAACTCTTCTTTTAAATTATTATTTTCTAAATTATCTATTTCAATTTTTTTATTTTCATTTTGTGCTTCTTTTTCTATGGTTTCTTCAATATTTTCTATTTGTTTCAACTCTAGAAAAGTATTGATATCTCCAGTATTTTTAAAGGTATCCCATGCTATTTTTTTAATCATACAATCACTTCCTTTAATTTTATCCTTTGCAGTTTTTAAGATTTTATTCAAAATTAATCTAAATTTTGAATTTATTTACTATTAAATCGTTCTCTTGCCAATCTTCTTTTACTTTTACCCAAGTTTTAAGATTAACTTTTGTTCCAAAGTTTTGTTCCATATCAATTCTCGCCATTCTTCCAATTCTTTTAAGCATTTCTCCATTTTTTCCTATTATAATTCCTTTATGAGAATTTTTCAAACAATAAATTGTGGCTTCAATATCGTAAATTTCTTCATTTTGCTTATTTTTTCTTAATTTCATTTTTTCTACCTCAACATATATACCATGTGGTACTTCATCTTGGAGAACTTTCAAAGCTTTTTCACGAATTGTTTCTTCTGCAAGTTGTCTTAAAGTTTGATTTGTATATTCCTCTTTATCATAATATGCTGGACCTTCTTTTAAGTTCTTTTCTATTTCATCTAAAATCACTTCTTTATATTTCACATCTGTTGCAGATATCGGAATTACTGCTTGAAAATCATATTCTTTGCTATATAAATCTATTAAATGTAAAAGAGTTTCTTTTTCAACTAAATCAATTTTATTTATAATTAGAATAGTCTTTCTTTTTGCCTCTTTTATTTTATCTAATATTATTCTATCGCCTTTTCCAATATCTTTACTAGTCGCTTCTATTAAAAACAATACTAAGTCACAATCTGTAAGAGTTGTAAAAGAAGTTTCAACCATAGTTTTATTTAACTTAGTTTTTGGTTTATGTATTCCAGGTGTATCTATAAAAACAATCTGAGAATTTTCTCTATTTACTATTCCTTTAATCGCTGTTCTTGTAGTTTGGACCTTATTTGCAATTGCAGCAACTTTTTCTCCTACTAATAAATTAAGTAATGTTGATTTTCCTACATTTGTTCTTCCAATTAAACTCACAAATCCTGATTTAAACTCTGGCATGTTTACTTTTCCTTTCATTTATTATTTCTTATTTTTTATTGCATATATATTATACACCATTTCCCTGCTAAATTTGTAGAAATTTATGAAATTTTTCTAATTTTTTTAAATTGAGACTTTTGGGGACGGAGCATTTTTTCTCATTTAAGAAAAATGTGAGTATAAAAAATGAAAAAAATGCTCCGTCCCCAAAAGTCTCAAAAAAAAGAGGGATATTCCTCTTTCTCTCTTGTTTGTCTTATGCATATGCTTGGCGTTTTCTGAAATTAAGTAGATTAGTAATTTCATTTTCACCTTTTCTAACTTTCTTGGTTTTTCTTGCTCTTTCTTGTTCAATTTCACGTTTTTGTTTTTCAGCCATTGATTGACATATTGCTTTTTGATATGTAAAGTGAGTATCTTGTGCAATTTTACTCCAGTTATATTCATTTCTAACTTTGTTTTTAGCTTTTTTTGTTACATCAGCATACAATTTATGGTCATATAACAATTCTAATATTGAATCTGCAAAAGAATTTGCATTTCCACAATATGCTTTCATTCCATTTACTTTATGTTCTACTATTTCATTTAATCCACCAATATCTGATACAACTACTGGTCTTTCAGACAACATTGCTTCTAGAGCAACTATTCCAAATGGTTCATATGTACTTGGAAATACTGCTATATCTGCTGCTTTATACATTCTTTGCACATCTTTCCCACTCATATATCCTGCAAAATACACCTTGTTTCCAAGTCCTAAGTTATTTGCTTGTGCTTTTAATTCATCAATCATTCCACCTTTTCCACAAATAACTAATTTTGCATCATGATATCCATTTAATATTTTTGGCATTGCAGAGATTAAATGTTGTATTCCTTTTTCATATACAAGTCTACCCATAAATAGAATAATTTTTTCATTATCCATTGCATATTTTCTTCTGAAGTTATAATCTCTTTCTACTCCATTAAATAGATTCAAATTTACTCCATTTGGCACTACATTTATTTTTTCATAAGGTAAGCCAAATAATCTTTGTAATTCATTTTTCATATAATTACTATTTACTACAACTTCTGAAGCTTCATATGTAAGCATCCATTCTGTATCATTTATATATCTTTGTGTTTCGTCATGTATTCCACTATTTCTTCCTGCTTCTGTTGCATGTATTGTTGCAACTATTGGAATGTTATATGAATTTTTAAGTGTTTTAGCTGCATATGCTACTAACCAATCATGTGCATGTATCACATCAAAATTTCCTTCTTTTGCGATTATTTCATTTGCTTTTGCTACCATATTGAAATTCATTTGCATAATCCAGTCTATAAAGTTATTTGGATTAATCATATAATTATCCACTCTATATACTTTTACACCTTTATCATCTTCAAAATATGGTACATCTCCATCTCTATATGTTACAACTGTTACTTCATGTCCATCTTTTAATAATGTTTTTGATAAGTCATGTACTACTCTTGCTATTCCCCCTACTACTCTTGGTGGGTATTCCCATGTTAACATTAATATTTTCATCGTAACATTTCCCCTTCTTTCTAAATTTTCTTTTGTTTTTCTCCCATTTTCATTTATTTTATACAAATTTTTATTAATTGTAAATGGTTTTTTGATATTTTTTTATTATTTTTTGTCTTTTATTTTTCTTTCCATAAAAATAACCTCAAATTACAAAATTTTCATTTAATAATTTGAGGTTATTTTATAATTTTATTTAAATTTTTTAGCTATAAATGATGTATCATAATTATTTGTTTTAAAATCTTCATCATCTAATATTTTTAGTATAAAATCTGTATTTGTTGTAATTCCATCTACTACCAATTCAGAAATAGCACTTTTTAATTTTGCAATTGACTCATTTCTATCTTTTCCATGTACTATTATTTTTGCTATCATAGAATCATATGTTGGGGGAATTGTATACCCTGCATAAATTGCAGTATCAACACGCACTCCATTTCCTCCTGGTAAGTGTAATTCTGTAATTGTACCAGGACATGGCATAAAGTTTTTATCCGGATTTTCTGCATTTATTCTAGCTTCCATACTATGACCAGTAAATACTATATCTTTTTGTTCAAAAGAAAGTTTTTCACCACTTGCAATTTTTATTTGTTCTTTAATAATGTCGATTCCTGTCACCATTTCTGTTACTGGGTGTTCTACTTGAACTCTTGTATTCATTTCCATAAAATAAAAGTCTTTATTTTTATCTACTAAAAATTCAATTGTTCCTGCATTAGTATATCCAATTTCTTTTACAGCTTTTACAGCAACTTCACCCATCTTTTTTCTTGTTTTTTCATCTAATATTCCTGATGGTGTCTCTTCTAATACTTTTTGATTTCTTCTTTGAACTGAACAATCTCTTTCTCCTAAATGCACAGCATTTCCATGTTCATCTCCTAAAACTTGTATTTCGACATGTCTTGGATTTTCGACAAATTTTTCTAGATATATGCTATCATCATTAAAAGAAATCTTTGCTTCTTGTTTTACTAAATCATACTCTTTTTCTAATTGTTCTTTATTATATGCAACTCTTATTCCTCTTCCACCACCACCGGCTGAAGCTTTAAGCATTACCGGATACTTAATTTGTTCTGCTAAAGTTAAAGCTTGTTCTTTAGAATATATTAATCCATCAGAACCAGGCACAACTGGAACTCCTGCCCTTTTCATTGTTTCTTTTGCTTTTGATTTATTTCCTAATAGTTCTATTAATTTGTAGTTTGGTCCTATAAATTTAATTCCCATTTCTTCACATATTTTAGCAAAATTACTATTTTCAGATAAAAATCCAAATCCCGGATGAATGCTATCAGCTCCAGTCAAACATGCGGCTTCCAATATAGCTTTCATATTCAAATAACTTTTATTAGATGGAGCAGGTCCTATGCAAACAGCTTCATCTGCAAGTTTTGTATGTAATGCATTTTTATCAGCTTCAGAATATATAGCAACTGTTCTTATTCCCATTTCACGACATGCTCTAATTATTCTTACAGCAATCTCTCCACGGTTAGCTATTAATACTTTTTTTAACATTTTCTTCTCCTTCCAATGTCCCATAAGAGACAAGTCCTTTTGGACATTTTTTATAAAAATAAGTAAGAATATCTAATTTTTTAATGAGACAAAAAAGCTCCGTCCCCATTTGTCTCACTTCTCTAAACAATCGCAAATGTTAATTCACCTTTTGCAGCAACTTTTCCATCAACTGTTGCAATTGCTTCTCCTATTCCTATTGGTCCTTTTTTCTTTATTATTTTTACTTCTAGTTTTAAGGTATCTCCTGGAACTACTTGTTTTTTGAATCTTAATTTATCTATCCCACCAAATAGAGCATTTTTTCCCTGATTTTCTTCCATAGAAAGTATTGCAACTGCTCCTGTTTGTGCTAAGGATTCTACAATTAGAACTCCTGGCATTATTGGATTTCCAGGGAAATGTCCTTTGAAATAATATTCATTTTCATCAACATGTTTATATGCTATGGCACTTTCTCCTGGTGTATAACTTTCTACTTCATCTATCATTAAAAATGGCTCTCTTTGTGGTATTATTTTTTTTATTCCTTCTTTATCTAATAACATCTTTCCACCTCTTCTATATAAAGATTATAACTCACACTAAATTTCTTATTTTACTTTGAACAATGGTGTTCCATATTCTACCATATCTTGATTATTTACACAGATTTCTACTATCTCACCATCAAATTCTGATTCTATTTCATTCATTAATTTCATTGCTTCTACAATGCATACTACTTGACCTTTTTTTACTTTATCTCCTACTTTTACATATGGGTCTTTATCTGGTGAAGAGCTTGCATAAAATGTTCCTACCATTGGTGATTTTATTATTTTATAATTTTCTTCGACCTTTTCTTCAACATTAACTAAAGAATTTTCTTGTTTTTGGCTTACCACAGGCACTGTCATAGGGGCACTTGCTTCAATTACTGTTCTAGGTGGTTCAGGTCTTTCAATTACTACTTCTTTTTTAGTATTTTTCTTCATACTGATTTTTACACCTTCAGGAAATTCTATTTCTAATTCATCAATTTTTGATTCTCCCATATCATCAATTAATTTTTTAATATCCTTATATTCCATTTTCTTCTCTTCCTTTCCATTTTTTATTCTCTATTCTAAACTTTTGAAATTTAAAAAGGGAAAAATGGGTCCGTCCCCAAATTCTCAAGGAGTGTCCCTAAATCCCTAAAAAGAGGGAAAAAAGGTCCGTCCCCTAATCCCTGATTTTCTTAAGTAAAATTGTGCTATTATGTCCTCCAAATCCTAATGAGTTAGACATTGCATATTTTATTTCTTGGTTTCTTCCTTCATTTGGAACTACATCTAAGTCACATTCTTCATCAGGCACTTTATATCCTATTGTTGGAGGAACAAATCCTTCTTCTATTGCTTTTGCACACACAATTGCTTCTATTCCTCCTGCTGCTCCAAGTAAATGTCCTGTATTTCCTTTTGTTGAGCTTACCATTACATTTTTTGAAGCTTCTCCTAAAGCTGTTTTTATAGCTTGTGTCTCACAAGAGTCATTTAAATGTGTTGATGTACCATGAGCATTAATATATGTTATTTCTTCTGGTTTTACATTTCCTTCTTCCATTGCAATTTTCATTGCTCTTGCTCCACCTTCACCTCCTGGTGCTGGTGATGTAATATGATATGCATCTGATGTTGCTCCATATCCTACGATTTCTGCATAGATTTTTGCTCCTCTTTTTTTTGCATGTTCATATTCTTCTAATACAACTACTCCTGCTCCTTCTCCCATTACAAATCCATTTCTTTCTTTATCAAATGGGATACTAGCTCTTGTTTTATCTTCAGTTCTAGACAATGCTTTAATATTTGTAAATCCTGCAATACCAAGTGGTGTTATACCTGCTTCAGTTCCCCCTGCTAAAACAACATCTTGATATCCATGTTTTATCATTCTAAAACTTTCTCCAATACAATGTGTTCCTGATGCACAAGCTGTTACCATAGCCATAGATTCACCTTTTGCTCCAATATCTATCGCTACATTTCCTGTTGCCATATTTAATATTCCCATTGGTATATACATAGGTGATACTCTATCTGGACCTTTTTCTATACATTTTTTATTTTCTGTTTCAATAGTTTCAATTCCACCTATTCCTGAACCAATTATTATTCCTACTCTTTCCATGTTTTCAGTTTCTTTATCTAGCCTGCTATCTTTCCATGCTTCTCTTGAAGCTATCATTGCATATTGTGAAAACATATCTAATCTTTTTGCTTCCCTTCTTTCAAAGTAGTCTTCTGGGTTATATCCTTTTACTTCTGCTGCTAATTTAACTTTAAATTCTGTTGTATCAAATTTTGTAATTTGATCTATTCCACATTTACCTTCTTTTATTCCATCCCAAAAACTTTTAACATCATTTCCAAGTGGTGTTATTGCACCTAATCCTGTGATTACTACTCTTCTTTCCATCTCAAAATTTCTCTCCTCTTTTTTTATTTTATCATATTATTAGTTATTACATTACCATTCCACCATCTATATTTATTACTTGACCTGTAATGTATGAACTATTATCAGAACCTAAGAAATATATTAATTCTGCAACTTCTTTTGCTGTTCCCATTCTTTTTAATGGTATTTGATTATATATGTGTTCTTTTACATCTTCTTTTAATACATCTGTCATATCTGTTTCAATAAATCCTGGAGCTACTGCATTTGCTCTTATATTTCTTGATGCTAATTCTTTTGCAACACTTTTTGTAAATCCTATAATTCCAGCTTTTGATGCTGAATAGTTACTTTGTCCTGCATTTCCTGCAACTCCAACTACTGATGATAAGTTTATAATTGAACCTTGTCTTTTTTTCATCATATATTTTGTAACTGCTTTTGTTACTAAAAATGTTCCTTTTAAGTTTGTTTCTATAACTTTATCAAAATCTTCTTCTGGCATTCTCATAAGTAAATTATCTCTTGTAATTCCTGCATTATTTACTAAAACATCTATTTTTCCAAATGTATCTATTGCTTGTTTTACTAAATTTTCTACATCTTCTGTTTTTGATACATCTGCTTTTAGCACTAATGCTTTTACATTATTGTTTTCAAATTCTTTTTTCAATCCTTCTTTATCAGTTTTATCTGATACATAATTTGTTACAACATTATATCCTTCTTTTGCAAATTTCATTGCAACTTCTTTTCCTATTCCTCTTGAACCACCTGTAACTAGAACTACCTTTTCTTCTTCCATTTTATTTCCTCCTAAAATTAAAATATATTTTATTTACCAATATTATTTATATATTCTTCTAAACTTTCTAAACTATTTATATTAATTGTTTTTGCTTGCTTTTGGTCTTTTCTAACAAATCCAGTTAAAGCTTTTCCTGGTCCTATTTCTACATATTCATCTACTTTTTCTTCTCCGAAGTTTTTCTATCGCTTTATCTAATCTTACTGGACTTATTATATGTTTTTCAAGTATTTTTCTTATATCATCTTGAGAGTTATAGTATGAACCATCTATATTTTTTATAACTTTTACATTTCCTTCTTTAAATTCTATATTTTCTAATTCTTTTGCAAAAGCTCTTGATGCCTCTTCTAGTTTTACTGTATGGAATGGTCCACTTGTATTTAATGGAATTACTCTTTTTGCACCTGCTTCTTTTAAAAGTTCTCCTGCTTTTTCTATTCCTTCTTTTGTTCCTGATATTACTGTTTGAACTTTACAGTTATAGTTTGCTGGAACAACAAAAATTCCTTCTTCTTCTACTTTTTTACATACTTCTTCTATTTTACTAGAGTCTAATCCAATTATAGCAGACATTTGGTATTCTTCTTTAGGTAGAAGATTTCCCATATAATATCCTCTTTTTTTAATTAAATTTATTCCATCTTCAAATGATAAAATTCCTGAATAAATTAATGCTGTATATTCTCCTAAACTTAATCCTAATGCAAATTCTGCTTTAATTCCTTTAGCTTCTAAAATTTTAGCAAATGCTAAACTTGTTGTAAGTATTGCAATTTGAGTAAATTCTGTTTTATTTAAAATTTCTTCTGGTCCTTCAAAACATATTTTTTTAACATCAATTCCTGATATTCTTTCTGCTTCATCATATATTTTTCTTGCTTCTTCATATTTTTCATATATGTCTTTTCCCATTCCAACTACTTGTGATCCTTGCCCTGGAAATAAAAATGCTCTTTTCATAAGTTCCTCCTTAATTAAATTATATTTCTAATAAAATACTTCCTGTGTTTAGTCCTCCGCCATAACCGAAGTAAAATTATTTTATCTTTATCTTTCAATAGATTTTCTTTTTTCATTTGATCAATTGCTATTGGTAAACTTCCACAAAATGTATTTCCAACATCTTTAATATTTTTATATATTTTGTTTTCATCTATTTTTAGTCTTGAAGTTATCCCATTTATTATTTTTAAATTAGATTGATGTGGCACTATATATTTTATATCATCTAAACTTAAATTAGCTTTTTCTAGTAATTTATTTATATTTTCTACAGTTTTTGTTACTGCATATTTATATACTTCTTTACCTTTCATTTGTATTTTTTCATTTGATTTACATGTTAATATTTTATTTTTGTCTATATTTCCATCAATTTGTGAAAAATACATTTTTTCTTCATCTGATTCTTCTAAAAGTATTGCTCCTGCTCCATCTGACAGAACAACAGCTGTCCCAATATCTTCTTTATCTATAAATTTAGATAATATATCAACACCTACAACTAATGCTTTTTTTGCAATTCCACCTGATATATATAATCTTGCAATATCTAAAGCATTTATATATCCACTACATCCTGCTAATATATCTAAAGTTATCGCATTTTCTATTTCTAATTTTTCTTGGATATAGTTTGATATTCCTGGCATTAAGTTATTTGTTGTTGTTGTTGCTGTTATTATTAAATCTATATCTTTTATATCTTCTTTTTTTATTAAATCTAATACCGCTTCTTTTGCCATTTCTTCGATTGTTTCATCTTTTACATAATATCTTGTTTCTATTCCTGTTCTCTTTTTTATATATCCTTTTTCTAAATTCAGTTTTTCTTCTAGTTCTTTATCTGTTACTTTTTCTTTTGGCAAATAGCTTCCTGTTCTTATTATTTTAATATTTTTCATATTTTCCTCACTTTTTTCCATCTATATATTTATACACTATTTTTGAAAATTTTTCTATTAGTCTAGGTGGTCAGGAGAAATTTTTCCACACTAAAAGCCCCATTTTAAAACGAGGCTTTGATTTTTATTTTATTGATTTTGCTCTTCTTGGTTATCTTGATTTGTTTGTTCATTCTCTCCAGAATTTTGATTATCTTGTGCTTCATTGTTTTGTCCTTCTTGATTTTCTTGGTTTGTTTGATTTTCATTATTACTTACATTTTCTGAAGTTTCATTTGTCTGATTTGTGTTTGTAGTATTTGTGCTTGTATTTGTTGTGTTTGTATTTCCAGATGATGAACTATCACTACTATTTTTTCTAATACCTCTACTATTTAAATATTCTTCTGCATCTATTATATTATCATTTACATTTATATAATAGTGATTTTCTCCTCCACTTATTGTCATATATATATCATCTGCTATTGTTGCAAATAACTCTTGGCCTGAAGAATTTATTAATGTATATTTATCATCTAACTCTGCTACTATTACATTATATCCTGGTATTACAAGTAAGTTTAGAGCATCTCTATTACTTGTTGCCTTATATCCAAAACTATCATATTTATATTCTACTATCTGTCTTCCATTTTTATCATATAGTCCCCAAAGATTGTTTCTTCTTACTGGAATTAAGTTATCTGCTAATATATATTTATTTTTTATATCATTTTGTGCGAAATCATCTGCATTAATTCCTATTTCGTCATTTTCAATATATATTTTAATATTTCCTCTTGTGTCTAATACACCAAATTTTCCATCTCTTTCTGCAACATATAGTCCACTATCACTGTCCATTAATTCTATGCTATCATAATTTAAAGGTATTCTAGTATCTCCTTCAGATGAAATTACTCCTACTTTTTCATCTGCAGTTACCAAAAAGTCTCCTACATCTGGCATATATTTGACATCATCATATTTAACATCTAATATTATATTTCCCTCTGTATCTACTACACCAACTTTTTCATTGCTTCCTGTTACAACCATCATACTTTGTAACAATGCTTTTTGATTTGATAACACATCACTTAATTCCATATATCCTAAATCTAAAGTAACTGGTGAATATGCTTGATACAAGTATGGTAATGTATATATATATATTCTGTTTTCATTTTTATTATATTGAATTGATACATTAAATCCTTTTTCAATTCCTTCTAATGATGCACATAATACTCCACCATTTGACTTAACAGAGTCATCCATATATTGATATTCATAATCTTGATGATCTTCTGCTAAATTTAATTTATATATTTTATTTGAGGCAAGTGTAAAGTTTGCAACTTCTCCTTCTGTTTGAACATAGCATTTATTTGTATCTTCTGATTTTTGGCTATAATCACCATTATAGCTTTGATAGTCAAAATAACTTGCAACAGATTTTATTGGTAAATATATAGTTCCACCTTCTTGAAGCAAGTTTTCCAAATCAGGGTTTTGTTCCTCAAATAATTGCTTTAAATTCTCGTTTACTTGTCCATTTAATACAACTCTTAATGTTGTACTTTGAATATACATTAAGTATGATATTATTGCAATTATCGCAATAACAACTAAAACAATTGCTCCTAAAATAATTCCTGTTGTTCTTTTCTTTTTCTGTTCTTGTTTTGTTTGAAAACTTTCCTCAATTAAATTCATTAGTATTCCTCCTTTATATGCTATACTAGTTAGTATATCCATATTTTTTATAAAACTCATCCCTAAAGCTTGCTAAATTATCATTCTCTATTTCTATTCTAACCTTTTCCATTAAATTAGTCAAGAATCTTAGGTTATGAATTGATAATAATCTTACTCCCAAAATTTCATTTGCCTTAATTAAATGTCTAATATATGCTCTAGTGTAGTTTTTACAAGTATAACAATCACATTCTGGATCTAGTGGTCCCCAATCTCTTTCATATGTAGCATTTCTAACTACAACTTTTCCACGTGATGTTAATGCTGTTCCATTTCTTGCAATTCTAGTAGGAAGTACACAATCACACATATCAATCCCTGCAATTGCTGCTTCTATTAAATAATCTGGTGTTCCTACTCCCATTAAATATCTTGGTTTATCTTCTGGCATAAGTGGTGTTGTAAATCTTAAAATATCTAAAAACTCTTTCTTAGGTTCTCCTACACTTATTCCTCCAATTGCATACCCTGGTAAATCTAATTCAATTAAGTCTTTTGCACTTTGTTCTCTTAAGTCTTTATAAAATCCACCTTGAATTATTCCAAATAGAGCTTGTTTATCTACAGTTGTGTGTGCTTCTTTACATCTTTTAGCCCATCTTGTTGTTCTTTCCATTGAATTTTTTGTGTATTCATATGTTGAAGGATATGGACAACATTCATCAAAAGCCATTATAATATCTGCTCCTAAATCTTCTTCTGTTTTCATAACAGATTCAGGTGTGAAAAAGTGTCTACTTCCATCTAAATGTGATTTAAATTCTACTCCTTCTTCTGAAATTGTTCTTAAATCACCTAAACTAAACACTTGAAATCCTCCACTATCTGTAAGAATTGGTCTATCCCAATTCATGAATTTATGAAGTCCTCCTGCTTCTTTTACTATATCTTGTCCTGGTCTTAAGTACAAATGATATGTATTTGATAATATTATTTGAGCTTTTACTTCTTCTTTTAGCTCCTCTGGTGTCATTGATTTTACAGTAGCTTGTGTACCTACTGGCATAAATATAGGTGTCTGGATATCTCCATGAGGAGTATGTATTACACCTCTTCTTGCTCCTGTTTGTTTACAAACATGTAATAGTTCATATGTTACTGCTGGTTTCATCTTTTCCTCCTATTTTATAAACATTGCATCTCCAAAGCTGAAAAATCTGTATTTTTCTTTTACAGCTTCCTTATATGCTTCCATTATGTATTCTTTTCCAGCTAGTGCTGATACTAGCATTAAAAGTGTTGATTGTGGTAAATGAAAATTAGTAATTAATCCATCTAAACATTTAAATTTATACCCTGGATATATATATATTCCGGTGTCTCCTTCTGTTTCTTTTACTAATCCTTTTTCATCTGCTATTGTTTCTAATACTCTACAAGATGTTGTACCTACTGCTATTACTCTTTTTCCTTTAGTTTTTGCATTATTTATTTTTTCTGCATCTTCTTTTTTGATATAAAAATGTTCTGTGTGCATTTTATGTTCTTCTACATTTTCTTCTTTTACTGGTCTAAATGTTCCTATTCCTACATGTAATGTTACATTTGCAATAATTACACCTTTTTCTTCTAATTTTTTTAATAGTTCATCTGTAAAGTGTAACCCTGCTGTTGGTGCTGCAGCAGACCCTTCATATTTTGCATAAACTGTTTGATATCTATCATTATCTTTTAAAGATTCATGTATATATGGTGGAAGTGGCATTAGCCCTATTTTGTCTAATATTTCATTAAAAATTCCCTCATATGAAAATTTTACTTTTCTTGTTCCACCTTCCATTGTATCTAATATTTCTGCTTTTAAAAGTCCATCTCCAAAGATAACTTTTGCTCCAATATGTAGTTTATTTCCAGGTCTTACAATACATTCCCAAATATCACCTTCGATATTATTTAAAAGTAAAAATTCTACTTTTGCTCCTGTTTCTTTGTTTCCATATAGTCTTGCAGGTATTACTTTTGTATTATTTCTAACTAAGATATCTCCTGGTTCTAAATATTCTATTATATCTTTAAATTTCTTATGTTCTATTGTCTTGTTTTTTCTATCTAATACCATTAGTCTTGATTCATCCCTTTTTTTAATTGGCACTTGTGCAATCAATTCTTCTGGTAAGTCATAATCAAATTCTGTTACTTTCAATTTTTCCACCTTTTTTCGCTATATTTTATCTATAAAAGGATGCGTTAAAACTTGCATCCTTTGTATTTAAATCTTTATTTACATCCTTTTTAGATTTTCTTTTAAGTTAAATCTTTCATAGTTAAGTTAATTCTTCCTTGGTCATCTATTTCTGTAACTTTAACTGTTACTTTATCTCCAACATGAAGTACATCTTCTACATTTTTTACTCTTTCTTTAGATATTTGAGAAATGTGTAATAATCCTTCTTTATCTCCACATCCTAAATTAACAAATGCTCCAAAGTTCATGATTCTTACTACTTCACCATAATATATACCACCAACTTCTACATCTCTTACGATATCTTCTATCATTTCAAGAGCTTGCATAGCTTTTTCATTGTCTTGTGAATATATATATACTTTTCCATCATCTTCAATGTCTATTTTTACACCTGTTTCATCAATAATTTTATTAATCATTTTTCCACCAGGTCCAATTACATCTTTTATTTTATCTACTTTAATTTGTGTTCCAACTATTCTTGGTGCATATTTTGATATTTCTTTTCTTGGCTCACTTATTACTGGAAGCATTATTTCATCTAAGATATAGTTTCTTGCTTTCTCTGTTTTTTCAAATGCTTCTTTGATTATATCATATGTTAAACCATCACATTTGATATCAACTTGGATTGCTGTTATTCCTTTTTTAGTTCCACCTACTTTAAAGTCCATATCTCCAAAGAAATCTTCTAATCCTTGGATATCTACAAGCATTACATAATCATCATCATTTTCTGGATTTGTAATTAACCCTGTTGAGATTCCTGCAACTGGTCTTTTAATTGGTACACCTGCATCCATTAAACTTAATGTACTTCCACATATACTTGCTTGTGATGTTGAACCATTTGATGATAAAACTTCTGATACAACTCTTATTGCATATGGAAATTCTTCTTCACTTGGTAATACTGGAACTAACGCCTTTTCAGCTAATGCTCCATGACCAATTTCTCTTCTTCCTGGTCCTCTTGATGGTCTTGCTTCACCTACTGAGTAACTTGGGAAGTTATAGTGATGCATATATCTTTTTGATTCTTCTGTAGTATCTATTCCATCTAATGTTTGTTCTTCACTCATCATTCCTAGTGTTGCAACAGATAATACTTGAGTTTGTCCTCTTGTAAATAATGCACTTCCATGAGTTCTAGGAAGTAAACCTACTTCACATGATAGTGGTCTTATTTCATCTAAACCTCTTCCATCAACTCTTTTATGTTCATTATATATTAATTCTCTTACACATTTTTTCTCTACTTTGTAGATTGCTTCTCCAATTCCTTGTTTATTTTCTTCTAAAGCTTCTTCTCCATATTTTTCTAAATATGCATTTTCAATTTTTTCTGTAAGTTCAGCAATGTTATTGTCCCTTGTTTCTTTATCTTCTTCTTGAACTTTTTCTTTCATTTCATCTTTGAAGTTTGTTTCTACAAATTCATAGATATCTTTATCAACTTCAAATGATTTATATTCAAATTTTGGTTTTCCAATATCTTTTTGAATTTTTGTTATAAATTTACATATTTTTTTAATTTCTTTATGTGCTTCTTTTATTGCTTTTAACATTACATCATTTGGTACTTCATTTGCACCTGCTTCAATCATTGTAATTTTCTTTTCTGTTGCTGCAACTGTTAATGTTAAATCTGATTTTTCTCTTTCTTCTACTGTTGGGTTTATAATGATTTTTCCATCAACTAATCCTACATTTACTGCTGCTGTTGGTCCATTAAATGGTATATCTGAAATAGCTAAGGCTGTTGCTGACCCTATCATTGCTGCAACTTCTGGTGAGTTATCTTGTTCTACACAAAGTACAGTTCCAACTATTACTACATCATTTCTAAAATCTTTTGGGAATAAAGGTCTTAGTGGTCTATCTATTGCTCTTGATGTAAGAATTGCTTTATCACTTGGTTTTCCTTCTCTTTTTAAGAATCCTCCTGGAATTTTACCTACACTATATAGTTTTTCTTCAAAATCTACTGATAATGGAAAGAAGTCTATTCCTTCTCTTGGTTCTTTTGAAGCTGTTACATTTACTAATACACATGTATCTCCATATCTGACAAGAACACTTCCATTAGCTAGTCCTGCCATTTTTCCTGTTTCAATTACTAGTTTTCTTCCTGCTAGTTCAGTTTCATAAGTTTTAAACATTTTTCTACTTCCTTTCTTTGGGGACGGTCCTAAAAATCCCGTTTTTTAGGGATTTAAGGGACATTCCTTAATCTTTCTATATTTTTTGCACCTTTTATTCAAGTAGTTTTAGATTGTAACCTCTATAATATACTAGTATATATTTTTTCTAATACATTATACAAGCTACTTACCTAATCTACTTGAATATTTTTAAACTTAAACAAAAGCCCATGCCAAATATAGACTGTGGGCTTCTATTTAATATTATTTTCTTAATCCTAGTTTTTCAACTATTTCTCTATATCTATTAATATCTTTTTTTGCTAAGTAGTTTAATAGATTTCTTCTTTTACCAACCATTTTTAATAATCCTCTTCTTGAGTGGTTGTCTTTTTTATGAACTTTTAAGTGTTCTGTAAGTTCATTGATTCTTTCTGTTAAAAGAGCTATTTGAACTTCTGGAGAACCAGTATCATTTTCATCTCTTTTATATGTTGAAATTACTTCTTGTTTTCTTTCCTTTGTCATTTTTACACCTCCTAATTTTTTCTTCCTAAAACCTGGCCTAAAGTTTAGGTGCTAAAGCTTTAAGCTAAGTAAAAGGTATGCTTAATTCAAAGCATACCTATTGTACTACATTTTGGGCTAAATTGCAAGTATATTTTCACAATTGGTTTATTTTATTTAAGTTTAAAAGTAAATTCTAGATTTTGTTTAAAACTAGAATTTAGTCTTGG
>OCPV01000950.1_pt1 | contig 18103 bp, 20 predicted proteins | sample 1538511 | NCBI WGS metagenome assembly OCPV01 (sample SAMN04571704, study PRJEB22368) | human gut metagenome | biome: human gut; material: stool | host: Homo sapiens | place: Luxembourg | collected 2012-08-30 | reverse complement strand
ACCTCAGCCTTCCAAGCTGATGACGTGGGTTCGATTCCCACTACCTGCTCCAAATTATAACAACCTACGAACTAAAAAGTTTGTAGATTATTTTTTATATTATATAATAAGTTAATTATAAAATACAAAGAGAAGAAATATTGAAAATAAAGTGTTGTAAAACTTGAAATAATATGTTACACTATGAGAAAATAAAATCTATTATAAAGATTTTAAGAGAAAAGAAGTGAAGAAAGATGAAATTAAAAGGTTTTGCAAGACCAAATATTATTGCTTTTTTTGACAAAGATGGAACTACAGATTGGAAAGATTCAGAATTTAGAACTACATTGCAACTGTTTAATAAAATGGGAGGACTTGCTATTCCAACGACAGGTAGAACAGGTGGAGATGTAGAGCAAGATGCTAAAAAGTATAAAGTACCAATTAGAGTAGTAATTGCTGATAATGGTGCAATAATTATAGATGAACAAAGCAATGAAACAATAGATAAAATAAAACTAGAAGAATCTAAGATTGCTCAAATTTTAGATAAGTTTGAAGAAGTAGGTGGAAATAAAGACTTAATAAGAGTAACAGATGGAAAAAATATTTATGCTACAACAGATAGAGAGGTAAGAAAATATTATAAAAACAATAAAGTAGCAAGATTTAGTCACGATTTAAGAAAAGATATTAAAAGTGGAAATATTGAAAGCTTAACCAAAATTACATTAGCAGGTTCTAAAGACCAAATGCAGGAAATGGCGGATTTTGCCGAAGAAATAGGTTTCTGGACAGATATGGATAAAACCAAATTCCCAGCAAAAAGACAACAAAATATACGTTTAGATATTGCTGAAAAAGGAATAAATAAAGGAAGGGCTGTAAAAAGAACAAATGAAATATTTAATCCAATAGATGGCTATATATGTATAGGAAATGGTTGGAATGACTTATCCATGTTTAAGCAGGCAATTGATGATGGAATGGTTGCTGCTATCATGGGAGACTCAAGTAGAGAACTGATTGAAGAAGTGAAAAAATATCAGAGAGATATTGGAAAAGGAAGAGTAATAATAATTCCACCAGAAAAAGAAAGAGCAAATAATTTTTTTAGGAGTTTTATAAAATTATATCAACAGCGAAGAGAAGAAGAACAAAAAAAATCAAGAAGAAAAAGATTACCAAATGTTGAACGTATAGATGTACCTAGGACATTAGGAGAAAAAAGTCAAACTATGGATAGGAGACCTAATTCTCCAAGAAGGAATATAACAGAAGAAAGGTAAAAATATAATTTGATACAGATGAGGGGGAATTGCTCCCTCATCTAAAAAATTTAAAAAATGTATTGACAAAAGCAATAAAAACATTTATAATTTATAACTGTCAGGGGAAAAATGCAGGTGTAGTTCAATGGTAGAACCTCAGCCTTCCAAGCTGATGACGTGGGTTCGATTCCCACTACCTGCTCCAAATAAAAACAACTTACGAACTATAAAGTTTGTAGGTTGTTTTTTATTAATTCAAAATGAAATATCTAGCATTTGACTTTATGTGAATTTTATGGTAAGATTTTTAATGATATAGGAAAAGTCCTGTGTCATCCAATTTTTTTCACTAACTTGTGAAGAGAATTCTTCTACTGTTAGTTTTAAATACAATGCAACTACATTTAGGAGGTAAACATTATGGAACAAATTATTTTTCAGGTTGCGACTTTTTTTATGTTACTCGTATTGACAGTAGTATTAATTGTAGAATTAAAGAAGAAAATACGGCTGAGAGCCACAGAGATTGTGGTAACAGTAATGCTTCTTATTCTTCAAATTCCAAGAATAATCATAGAGGGAACAGTAAAGCCTATTATTTGCATATGCTTATTTGTTGCGCTTCTTGGAATTGAACTTTGGATAATCCGAAGTGAAAAATTACAAAATCGACTGTAATAGGTCGATTTTTTTTTACTACGTAGGAAAAATCGTCAGATTTTTCTGGAGTAACAAGGTTAAGTTACATATGTCTGTGTGATTGCGAAGCAATCTGCACATGTGGCGAACCCACTTTCCTTATACTTAAATTTAATAATAAAATTATTAAGAAATAATACACTAAAAATTAAGAAAATCTAAAAACTTTTTTTCAGAATATAGTATATAATTTAAATAGAAGATAAAAAGTAGAGGGGAAACTATATGGAAAAAAGAGATGTAGTAAAAGAATTAGTAAAAATATTTTGGATTTTCTTAATTGGAAGTTTTATAGGGTATATTGTAGAAATGATAGTAGGACTTGTTCAAAATGGTCATTTTGTCACAAGACAAGGAATGGTGTATGGGCCATTTATTCAAGTATATGGAATAGGATTAATAGTATATTACTTAATAATACCTAAAACAGAAAATAAGTTACAAGTATTTCTAACAAGTATGTTATTAGGTGGGATAGTAGAATATTTATTCTCATTTTTACAAGAAACTATATTTGGAACAGTATCTTGGGATTATTCCGATTTATTCTTAAATATAAATAGAAGAACTAGTGTACTTCATTGTATATATTGGGGAATAGGAGGAATCTTATTCATTAAATATGTATATCCATTAATAAATAAAATAGATGAATTATATAATAAAAAGTACTTTAGAATAGCGACATCGTGTTTAGTGATTTTTATTGTATTTGATATAACAATATCTAGTGTTGCTTGTCAAAGAAAAATAGAAAGAAAAGAAGCTATACCTGCACAAGGACCAATAGATGTATTTTTAGATGAAAACTTTCCTGATGAAAGACTAGAAGAAATTTATTCAAATGCAAGAGAAGTATAAAAAGTAAGAACCTGACCAGACATAGCAATCAAAGATTACAGCCATAGTACCCCGAAACCTTGTTGTCTAAGACAATAAAAAGATATAATGGAGGAGATTTAACTCCTCCACAATATCTTTTATTTTTTGTCTTTATTAGGTTTCATATTGTCTCCATAACGTTTTACTTTTTGAGTTGTAGTTTTTTCAAACTCTTTATCTCTTATAATAAAACTCTTAATATGTTTATAGTTAGGAAGACTTTTATTTACACTTGCAACAACATCTGAAATCATTTTCCAAATTTCTTCTTTTGTTGGAACACTGCCCTTTAATTTTTCTGTAATTGCTTCAATATTTGGATAAATCTGAGCATTTACATATGTTTCATCATCATTTTCCTTTTGTATTCCAGAAACTAAAGATTCTGAAATTAATGGGTTATCATTTAAATGTGCTTCAACTTCTTCTGGATAAATATTTTTTCCGTTTTTTGTTACAATTACACTTTTACATCTACCAGTGATGTATAAATATCCATTTTTATCAATTCTACCTAAATCGCCTGTATGGAACCAACCATCTACAATTGTTTGTTTTGTTCTTTCTTCATCTTCATAATATCCGAAGCATAACATTTGGACCTTTTACAATAATTTCTCCAACACCTTCATCATTCGGATTTTCAATTTTATATTCTACATTAGGAATAGGAAGTCCTGCAGCATCATCTCTTTGGTAAAAGTCTGTATTTCCAGCAACTAATGGGCTACATTCTGTTAAGCCATATCCTTGAAGAGTATTTAATTTTAAACTTCTAAAATCTGCAGCAATATTTGGATTAACGCTAGCAGCGCCTACTATAAATACTCTTAATCTTCCACCCAATGTATTTTTTACTTTTGTTCTTACAATTTTCTTTAAAACAAATGGTAAATCATGATAAGGATTTCCTTCTGATTTTACATATCTTGAAGGTAATGATTTATTCATATTTTTTATAATAGTTTTATGCATTTTTTCAAGAAGTAACGGAACACAAAGTATAACAGAAGGGTGGAATTCTTGCATATTTGATACAATATATCTTAAACCTTCACAATGAGCTATACTTGCACCACTATAAATAGGTAGTAAAAATCCTAAAGTACATTCATATGTATGGTGAAGAGGTAAAACAGAAAAGAATAAGTCATTTCTTTTTACTTTTACAATACCATAAGTAGATAATATATTTGAACATATATTTCTTTGCGATAAACAAACACCTTTAGCATTTCCAGTTGTTCCAGAAGTAAATAATAAAATTCTTAATTCATCTGGGTCAACTTTTATATCATCAAAATCAGTAAATCCAGCATTATATAGATTTTTACCTTCTTCTAATAGTTTTGTAAAACAAAAATTAGCATCTTTTTTATCAAAAGAAATAAATAAAGTATCTGGATTTTCTACTTTAGATATATTTTCTAAAACATCATTTAAATTTTTATCATCACCTAAAATTGCAACACATTGAGATACATTCATAAAATTAATAATGTCATCTGTATGAAGTTCCTTATCTATTGGAACTACAATACCAACTATTGTTGCAGCTAAATATGAAACACACCATTTATATGAGTTTTTTCCGATAACTGCAATTCTTTTTCCTAAAAAGCCTTTTTTAATTAAACTTGTCCCTAAATGAACAACATCATTTTTAAATTCTTCATAAGTAAGTCCATAAATTTTTCCATTTTCATCCTTCAATTTAAAAGCAAATCTAGAACGATATATATCTGCTGAACGGTATAACATATCTTTAAAATTTGTTACTTCTTCTGTTTTGTGATATTTCTTTTTTAATAATTCTGATACAGGAATTTCTTCTTTCATTTTGTATCCACCTTAAAATTTTATTTATATCTATAAAAAGTAAAATCGCAATCTTCAGTAAAACTAATATTTCCATCATTATCTAAAGTTTTTCCTTCATTTTCTAAAGGAATGTCAAAAGAGACGGTAGATTTAAATTCTTGGTCTAATTGGTTTGTAATATTTACATCAAATGATATTCTTGCTTTTATATCATCTAAAGAAACATTACATTTTTTTAAAAGTGAACCATCATAAGTGATAGGTGTAGAAGTATCAGTAATTGTATAATCTGTTTTTATATTTTGGTTAACATAGCTAATAGTAATTGGATTTGCTAAGTTATTATATAAAACAGGAGTATTTAAATCTGCTTCATCACTTGATGTTACATCAAACTCTAAAGTATCACTAATTAAATTTTCATCTGAAAAATCAGATTTTGCAAAATTGTTTATACTTTTAAAATATAGACCGAGGTGTACCTAAAGTTGGGCTTTTAGTAAACTCTATATTTGAAATAGAAACTTTTTTTAATGCATTTTCTAAAGTTATATCTTCTCCATTACTACTAGTTAAAAATAAAGCAATATCTGTATATTGATATAAATTCTCTATTGTAAAATTACTTACTGCCACATTTTTATTTTTAGCATCACAACCACTAAAAAAAGTAATCTTATTTATTTTATAAACTTCTTCTTGGTTCTTATCTGCAAAAGGCAAGACAGAGTTTTCAAAGTTAATCTTTAGTACATACTTTTGAAAAAGTAGATAAGCAAGAAAGAAGACTACTATTAATAATATAACTGTTATTACAGTTAAAACAATCTCTTTCTTATCCATAAATTCCTCCTTAAAAGATAGATATATAATATTACAAAAGAAAAATAAAATCAAGATGTATCAAGCGATATTTACTTCTTTTATTTCTATAAAAATTTCCAAAATTTAAAATTGACAAAAAAGGTCGAAAAAGGTAAAATTGTTGTAGGTGATAAAATGAAATCAAAAGATAAACAAAAAAGAAACAAAAGGCTAAAAGTAACAGTTAAAAATTTAATCGGACTAGTAGCTTTTATTATTAGTATATTATACATAATAATATTTTATAACTTTTACTTTGTAAATAATGATGTATATGCTAAAGAAACAGATGCAGAAGTTACAAATGTTACTATTAGTAATGCTAAAGAAGTCAATTTAGACGAAATAATAGAAACTAATTCAAACCAAGGGAAAAAAGAAGAATTTTATACAGAAGAAGCAGAATTAGAATATTTAACAACATATAGAAATAATAGCTCACTACCTAAAGGAACAATTCAAGTTGTTCAAGAAGGAAGAGAAGGAAAACAGGAAGTAACTAAAAAAAGAACATATGAGAATGATGAAATTATATCTGAAGAAATAGTAAATACAAAAATAACTAAAGGTGCAATTAATAAGATTGTAGAAGTAGGTACAGGAAGTTATAGAGCAAATTATGAAGTAAAAGTGGGAGATAAGGTATTTGTTACATCTGATAGATTATCAGTAATGTTAGAACCAGATGAAAACTCACAAAAAATGTACACACTAGCACAAAATGATGAATTAAAAGTGTTAGAAATTGTTGGTGAGTGGTATTATGTATCATTTGGAACAAAAAAAGGATATGTAAAAAAAGAAGCAACAACATATATAGATGTAAATGCAAAACAAGAAGAAAATAGCGGTAGCTCTAGTAGTACAGGTGGAGATGAAAAGTCAAAATCTGAACTTATATCTACTTTGAGCTTTAATATGGCTTTAAATAAACCAAGTGGATTATCATTAGAACAATTTAAGAAGATTTTAACAGATGATAAAGATACAAACAATGTATTTTCAGATAATGCAGAATATTTTTATTACATAGAAAAACAATATAATATAAATGGGGTTTTTGTTGCAGCAGTAGGTATACACGAAAGTGGATGGGGAACATCAAAAATCTCTTTAGAAAAATATAATTTATTTGGTTATGGTGCATATGACAGTAGTCCATATAACAGTGCTTATGATTTTTCAGACTATTCAGAAAGTATAGATTTAATTGCAAGGGTATTTGTAAAATATTATATAAATCCAGCAGGAACAAGCATTTATGGAGGAGAAGTAGCATCTGGTAAATATTATAATGGTTCTACCTTAAGTGGAGTTAACACTAGGTATGCAACAGATAAAAACTGGGCAAATGCTGTATATAAACATATGGAATATTTATACAATAAATTATAAAAAAATCTTGCTATTTTTCTTAATTTATTGTATGATATAAAAGTATAGAAATTAAAAGGAAAAAATAGCCATAGGAAGGATTTTTAGAAAGGGGCAAATAAATGAAAAAAGCAATAGCGGTAGTTATGATATTAATACTGATTGTAGGAATGCTTTCTATTTTTAATAATGTATATGCAACAGAAGAAACATCAGTAATAGATGAAACAACAGAAAGTAAACTGGTTGAACTAAAATCAAATATGGCAAACTCGTTAGAAGATTACCAAGAAAAATATGGTTCAGATGCTTACCGGACTAGTAGCATACATTTTAAATATAGTTAGAATATATAGTATTCCACTATGTTTTTTAGGAATTGCAATTGGTGCAATTCATCAATACATAATTGGTATTAGAAAATTAGATACCTTAGAAAAGGGTATGGGATTAATTGTAACTTTTGTTACAATATTAATTATATGCCAAGTTTTACCACTAGCATTTGCAGTGTTTGTAAAATTTGGAAGGGGGTAACAAATGAAAGTCTTATTTGCTGTAAGTAATGAAGAAATATCAGAATCTATTGTAAAAAAATATCAAAAAGAATATAAACAGATTATTTCATATAAAAATGTTTATTACTTTAATGCAATAATAAAAGAATTACAAAAAGATAAAACATATGATAGAGTTGTTATAAGTGAAGACCTTGAAGCCTTTACACACACTCAATATGACCAAATTGATAAATTTATATTTGAAAAATTAGATAATATTAGTGATGAAGCTTCTAACTCAAAAGGAGCTGATATTCCAATTATCCTAATTTGTTCAGATAGAAGAACAAAATCAGAAGAAATATTAGTAAAACTATTTGGAATAGGTGTATATAACGCAATAATTGGAAATGACAGAAGTGTTGACGAAGTTTGTAGATTAATAAACAGACCACGTTCTAAAAAAGAAGCAAAACTATATTATAAAATAGAATCAGAAGAAGTAAACTATCAGGCTGAAAACGAAAATGATGTTAGTGAAGTTGAAATTCAAAATATTTTAGCACATTATAAAAGACTAGGAAAAAATGAGGATAGATATGTAGATAGTTTTAACAATATTGCTGCACAGTATAATGATACACAATTAAGAGTTATATCAAAATTTTTACCTTTAAATGTAAGAGCAGTTTTAGAAGAAAGATCACCAAAATACCAACAAATAATGTCTTTTAATAATAGTGTTTCAAACAATTTAAGATATAGAAATAGTAAAGAGAAAAAAGAGGCAGAACAAGGCACAAGTGAAAAATTATTAACTCCAAAAACGAAAGAACAAATTTTGACAAAGCCAGTAGTTATACCTTCAGCAGTAAATATGCAAGGTGCTAAAAAATTATCTAAAAAAGTAAGTAGACCAGAAGAAAAACAAGTAGAAAATAATGAGATAATGCCAGAAGTTGATAATACACCTAAAGAGGTAAAACAAGTAGAAAAGGTAGAAAAACCAGAACAAGAAGTAGTACAAGTAACACCAGAGCCAGTAAAAAGAGGAAGAGGAAGACCACGTAAAAATGCTGTACCAGTTCAAGAAAGTGTGGAAAATCCACCAGTAAAAAGAAAAAGAGGAAGACCACGTAAAAATCCTATTCCAGAAGAGGTAGAAGAAATAGAAGAAGTAGCACAACTTCCGCTAGAAGAACCAGAAGAGGAACCAAAAGTAGAACAAGTTTTAGAACCAGTTATAGAACCGGTGGAAGATTTAAATGTGTTACCAGGATTTGGTGATGTAATTGAAAACGAAGAAGATGAAGAAGAAACTACAGGAAATCATTTAGAAAATATATTTGGAACAGTTCCTAATAATACTGAAAGCAATAATGAACCTGAAGAATTAGGTGCATTACCAGGATTTGACGATTATGATGAAGAAGATGAAGAAAGTTCTAAAAACGAGACAGAATATGAACCAATAAATACTAATTATAATGTAAGTCCAATTACAAATAATATACCAAATAGAATAAATCAAAATTATGAACCAACAATAGATTTATCTAGATTACTTACACCTGATAAAAAAATTGTAAGTTTTGTTGGAACAAGTAAAAATGGAACTTCATTTATAGTAAATAATGTTGCAGAATATTTATCATCACAAGGAGTAAACACAGCAATATTAGATACAACAAGAAATAGAAATTCATATTATATCTATACCAAAAATGAAGAAGGGTTAAGAAGTATTGCAACAAAGTCTATAGAAAACTTAGCAAATGGAGTGGCTTCAGGAATAAGTGTTAATAAAAATCTAACAGTATATACTTCACTTCCTGATGAAGAAGATACAATTACTAATGTGGATAGAATTTTAGAAACATTACTTCAAAAACATTCTTTAATATTAATAGATACAGATTTTGAAACACCAATTGGATATTTTAAAGAGTCAATGGAAACTTATTTGGTTCAATCTTTAGATATATTAACAATACAACCACTAACAGCTTTTTTAAGAGAGTTAAAAGCTAAAAATGTATTAGATGAGAAGAAATTAAGAATAATATTAAATAAAGTTGTAAGAATAAGAGGAATCTCAGAAAAAACAATAATTGGTGGTATGGCATATTATAATGACCCAGCAATGTCATTTATGACAGAATTGTTTGATAGAAATCTTATAAAATATATTTCAATTCCTTTTGAAGAAGAAATATATGCAAAATACTTAGAGGGAATAATAGAATGTGAAGTAACTCTAAAAGGATATTCAAAAACCTTTATGCAAATTCTAAAAGAACTTGCAAGTATGGTATATCAAGGAGGAGGACAAGGGGCTGGTTCATATAAACCACCATCAATACAAAATAATGGTTTTTCACAAAGTATGAATGACACATTAGACCAAATGAAAAGAAGTTTTTAAGTCACAAATATAGATAAGGAGGAAAGTAGAATTGATAATAGCAGTAGTTGTCATTTTAGTTTTAATTGTACTAGGTTTAATAGTATATAATGTAACAATTCATAAAAAGATTCAAAAATTTAAAAACATGAATCAAAAAATCACAAATCTATATGTTGTGCAAGATTTTATGAATGCAATAGGAGAGGCATCTTCAGTTGAGGATAAAATAAAGAAAATTAACGATATTTTAATAGAAAGATATGAAATTAAATATTCTACAATAGTAGTATTTGATGGTGCAGAATATCAAGTAAAAGCTTCTAACGTAGATGAAAAACACTGGGAAGCATTAAAAAGTTTGCATGAAGTGGACATGTTTAAAGATAGTATAGAAACAGCAACACCTAAATATGTAACAGTAAATAATGATAATGAAAGATTGCCTTATCAAAAAATGGAATTTGGAAGAGCAAAATCTGCTATTTTCTTTCCATTGTATATAGATAATGTATATATTGGATATTGGATTATAGAAAGTGGAACTCCACATGATTTTGATAATGTTGATACAACTGTTTTGGAGGTTATAAAAGAAAATATAGTATCTGTATTAAAAACAGTTGTACATCAAAAAACATTAGAGACAATAGTAAGAAAAGACTTGTTCTCTGGACTATATTCAGAAGAATATTTATATGGAGAAGGAAAAAGAATAATAGACCAATATACAATTTCAACTATTTGTATGTTTAAAATTATTAACTTACCTGAAATAAATAAAAAATATAGTAGAGAACTAGGAAATAAGGTAATAACAACAGTAAGTAATATAATAAAGGAAAATATATCAGAAGAATATGTTTTTGTAAGATATATGGGACCAAAATTTGTTATAGCCTTTTCTGAAGTAGAGGCAGAAGGGGTTGCAGACTTTTTAAATGATATAAAAGCAAAACTAGAGCAAACTAAAATTTATTTAACTGATGATGAAATAGAACAAGCAAATTTAGAAGTAAAAACCAAATCAGTAAAAGCACAAGAAGAAGTAGAAAGAGAAATAGCAATTCCAAGATTAAACTTTGTTATTTCTTCTTACTACAAAGGAACTGGTTTAGAAGAAGTTCTAAAAAAAGAAGAAGAATATTTAGATACAGCAAATCCAAATGAAAGTGACATAACAAATATATAAAAGGAGGTAACAATATGGAATTTGACAAAACAATGAGCTTTCAAGTAGAAAGAGAAGAAAATGCAAAATGTAAAGAGGTTTTAAAAGAAGTATATGAAGCCTTACAAGAAAAAGGATATAATCCAATAAATCAAATAGTTGGATATATCTTATCAGGAGACCCAACATATATTACAAGTCATAAAGATGCAAGAAATAAAATAAGAACAATCGAAAGAGACGAATTACTAGAAAAAATGGTAAAAAATTATATAGGATTAGATGAAGAATAATATGAGAATTTTAGGTATAGATTATGGAGAAGCAAGAGTAGGAGTTGCAATAACAGATGCTCTTAATATTACAGCACAAGGGCTAGAAACAATTGAAAGAAAAAATTCAGATAAAATTGTTTTAAGAAGGCTGGATGAAATTTTAGCAAACTACAATGATGTAGATACAATTGTAGTTGGAATGCCTTTGTATTTAGATGGTAATATGTCGCCAAGAGCAAAAGTGACTTCAGAATTTGTTCATAAACTAAAATGTAAATATAACAAAATGAAAATTGAAACAATAGATGAAAGGCTAACAACAGTAGAGGCTCATAAAACAATGAATTTTTTAAATGTAGATAAGACTAAAAAGAAAAATATTGTAGATACTATTTCTGCGGTGTATATTTTAGAAACTTATTTAAATAAATTAAAAAATGCATTGCAAAAAAAATAAAAATAGGTTATCATAATGGTGATAATAAAAATTGAAAGGAGAAAAAATATGGACGAAAATTTTGAGGGAGAAGAATTAGATAATATAGTAATCTTAAATGATGAAGATGGAAACGAAGTAAAATTTGAATTTTTAGATTTAGTTGAATTAGATAATGAGGAATATGTAGTATTACTACCAGTTACAGAAGATGGAGAAGAAGAAGAAGGAGAAGTAGTAATATTAAAAATTGAAGATTCAGATGATGATGATTCAGATGAAGAATCATATGTAAGTATTGATGATGAAGAAGTACTAAATAAAGTATTTGAAATATTCAAAGAAAAATTTAAAGATGATTTTGATTTTGTTGACTAATTTAAAATAATATATTGTAAAAATTATAAAAAATTGATATACTTAAAAAGGATAAAAAATTTTTAAGTATATCTTTTTTTAAAAATTAACAATAGGAGGGGTACAAATGAAAAATTTTTCAACATGGATGTTAGTATTATTTATGATTATGTTCTGGGTATTTAGAGTAATAGTTGTTCTAATGGATGAACTAAACTTAGACTTTGGAGGAATAGAGCCATTAAATGCCAGTTTAGAAATAATCTTATGCTTTGTAGTATTTGTTTGTATAATATTAGTAGTAAAAAGAAAAATGATTGGTGGACTATTATATTTACTTTCTTATGGTATGTATTTTGGTGTGAATGTATATGACAGTATAAATGGAATAATTAATGTAACAACAGAATCAGCATCAAACTTACTTAATTACACAAATATATTCATATCAATAGTTGCAATGATTTTAGCTGTTGCAGTAGTTTTGGACTTATTAGCAGATAAGAGTAGAAAATTAAATCCAAAAGACAAAAAAACTGACTGGTTTTATAAAAACAAAGACTTTGACAGAAAACTAGATGATAGAGCAGATAAAAACAATTATAGAACATTATAATAGATGATGTAGATAGAAAAAAGGATGAATTATAAATAAATAGTTCATTCTTTTTTAAAAATACACGAACATTTTTCTTATTTATGATGAAATTTTAGGAAAAAAATGGTATAATAACATAGTATGGAGGAAGATAAGATGAAAAAAATATTATTTGCAACAGGAAATAGAAGTAAGAAAAAAAGATTTGAAAAAGGATTAATGGAAAATGGAATAGAAGTGATTTCTCTAAAAGATATAGATTTGAAACTAGAATCCAAAGAAAAGGGAAAAACTGCAATAGAAAATGCATTAATAAAAGCAAGAGAGGGATTTAAAAAGTCACATATCCCAACCATTGGTATGGATGACACATTATACTTAGAAAATGTTCCAGAAGAAGAACAACCAGGATTGTTCGTAAGAAGAGTAAATGGTAAAACTTTAAATGATGATGAAATGTTAGAACATTATACTAATCTAGTAAAAAAATATGGAGTAAATGGGAAAATAAATTGTAAATGGGTTTATGGTTTAGCTGTCATAAATGAAAAAGGAGAAGAAAGTACATACACATGGGATAAAGCAGGATTTTATATGGTAGATAAATTATCAGATAAAAGAGATTCTGATTATCCATTAAATTCTATTTCAAAATATGAAAAAATAGATAAATATTTTACAGATGTAACAGAAGAAGAAAAAGAAAAATTGAAAGTAACAGAAGATGATGTAGTAGATTTTATTGTAGGGCATGTTTAGAAGAAATAAAAAGAAAGCGGATGAAAGTAATGAATAATGAAGAAAACAAAATGAATATAAATTGGTATCCAGGTCATATGGCAAAAACAAGAAAGCAAATTTCAGAAGATGTGAGATTTGTAGATATTGTAATAGAACTATTAGATGCAAGAATACCTTTATCTAGTCAAAATCCAGATATTGCAAATATAACAAAAGGAAAGAAAAAATTAGTAGTACTAAATAAATGTGACTTGTCAGATGAAAAAGAAAACAATAGATGGATAAGCTATTTTGAAAAAAAAGGAATACCAGCAGTATTAGTTGACTCTAATTCAGGAAAAGGAATAGACAACTGTATAAAGAAAATAGAAAACATAATGGAAGAAGATTTGAAAAAACAAACTGATAAAGGAAGAATTGGAAGAAAAATAAGAGCCATGGTACTTCGGAATCCCAAATGTAGGAAAATCATCTTTTATAAATAGAATTTCTAGAAAAAATTCAGCAGGTGTAGAAAATAGACCAGGATTTACTAAACAAAAACAATGGATAAGAGTAAATGAAAAAGTAGAACTGTTGGATACACCAGGTGTTTTATGGCCAAAATTTGAAACAGAAGAAATAGCTCTTCACTTAGCATTTACAGGAACAATAAAAGAAGATGTATTGCAAAAAACAGAAATAGCATATCATCTAGTAAAATTTTTACTTGAAAATTATAAAGCAAATTTATGTGAGAGATACAAACTAGATAAAGAATATGTAGAAAATATTTTAAAAAGAGAAGATAGAATGGAAAATGAAAATATTTATGAAATAATGCTAGAAATAGGAAGAAAAAGAGGTTGCATGGTTTCTCGGAGGAAATATAGATGATGAGAAAACTTCTAAAATAATATTAGATGAATTTAAATCAGGAAAATTAGGAAAAATTACAATAGAAAGGGTAGAAGAATAAAATATATGGAAGAAATATTTAAAATAGATAGACCAGAAGAAGAAATAAACTTACTATCACCACTTACATGGGCATATGTGGGTGATTCAGTCTTTGAGCTATATATTAGAACACATCTTGTAAATAAAACAAATTTAAAACCACATAAATTACATATTGAAGCAATAAATTATGTAAAAGCAAAAGCTCAGGCAGAGTTTTTGAAAAAAATAGAAGAAATATTAACAGATGAAGAAAAAGAAATAGTAAGAAGAGGAAGAAATGCACAAAATCATCATTTGCCTAAAAATTCAAATGTTCAAGAATATATGCATGCAACTGCTTTTGAAGCTCTAATTGGTTTTCTATATTTAACTAAAAAATATAAAAGACTAGAAGAAATATTAAAATTAGTTATAAATTAAATAAAAGCAGGAAAATTGCTTGACTAACTTTCAAAAAAATGGTATAACTAGAAAGTGTTAAAAAGGCCCGTTGGTCAAGCGGTTAAGACGCCACCCTCTCAAGGTGGAATCATGGGTTCGATTCCCGTACGGGTCACCAATAAATTAAAAGGGAGTAGCTTTAAAATTACTAATCAACAGTCGCGATAAAAGTTATCTGGTTAGTAAGCTATATACTAATAGTAAGCAAGACTTTTAAGAAGGGAAGGAGGTCCTTTTTAAAAGTTTTTTTGTTTTTTTATATTAAATTTCAAAAAGAATGGTAAAACTATTCTTAAAAGTAAAACAAAGGAGGATTAAAATTGGAAACTAAAAAATGGTTTAACAAAGAAGTAGCAGATGTTGAAAAAACTTTAGAAACTGACTTAGAAAAAGGTTTAAGTAAGGAAGAAGTAGAAAAAAGAAAAAAGCAATATGGCCTAAATGAATTAGAACAAAAAAAGAAAAAATCACTATTTCAAAAATTTTTAGAACAGTTTAAGGATTTCATGATAATAGTTTTAATTATTGCAGCTATTGTATCAGGTGTTGTAGGAGTCGCAGAAGGAGAAGGAATAACAGATACAATAATTATTTTAATAGTTGTAGTATTAAATGCAATAATTGGTGTAGTACAAGAAAACAAAGCAGAAAAGTCTTTGGAAGCTTTGCAAAAATTAAGTGCACATGCATCTAAAGTAATTCGTGATGGAAAAATAGATGTAGTGCAATCAAGAGAGTTAGTTCCAGGTGATGTTGTAGTATTAGACACAGGTGACTACATTCCAGCAGACTTAAGAATAATTGAAGCAGTAAACTTAAAATCACAAGAATCATCACTAACTGGTGAATCAGTTCCGGTAGAAAAAAATGCAGAAGTAATAAAAGATGAAAAAGTTGGAATTGGTGATAGAACAAATATGCTATTTTCATCTTCTTTAATAACATATGGAAGAGGAAAAGGTATTGTTGTAGAAACAGGAATGAACACAGAAGTTGGAAAAATTGCAAAAATAATAAATGATACAGAAGCAAATGTAACACCACTTCAAGCAAAATTGAATAAACTTGGAAAAACACTTGGAATTGCAGCACTTGCGATTTGTATAGTAATATTTGTAATAGGAATTGCATATGGAAAAGATATAATAGATATGTTTATGACAGCAGTATCTTTAGCTGTTGCAGCAATACCAGAAGGATTAGCAGCAGTATCTACAATAGTTCTTGCAATTGGTGTCCAAAGAATGGTTAAGAAAAATGCAATTATTAAAAAACTTCCAGCAGTTGAAACTTTAGGTAGTAGCACTGTAATTTGTTCAGACAAAACAGGAACACTTACTCAAAACAAAATGACAGTACAAAAAGTATTTACTAATAATAACTTAATAAATGTAGAAGATATAAAAGAGTTAAGTAATGAAGGTAAAAAATTAATGCAAACAGCAACTCTTTGTAATGATACGAAAATAGGAGAAAATAACACTTTAACAGGAGACCCAACAGAAACAGCGTTAATTGACTTAGGATTAAAAATTAATTTTGAATTAGATGACGTATTAAAACTTCCAAGAGTAAAAGAATATCCATTTGATTCAGATAGAAAATTAATGACAACAGTAAATAAAGTAGGAGATAAATTTATTGCATATACAAAAGGTGGAATAGATGAACTACTTGCAAAATGTACTTCATATGAAATAAACGGAGAGATAAAAACTGATTTAGAAAACTATAAACCTGAGATAGATAAAAATAATATAGAAATGGCAAAAAGTGCTTTAAGAGTATTAGCATTTGCATATAAAGAATTAGACCATGAGCCAACAGATGAAGAAATGAAAAACATTGAAGAAAATTTAACATTTGTTGGAATGGTAGGAATGATAGACCCACCAAGAGAAGAAGTAAAACAAGCAGTAGAAAAATGTAAAACAGCAGGAATAAAAACTGTAATGATTACAGGAGACCATAAAATAACAGCAGTAGCTATCGCAAAAGCACTTGGAATATTAGAAAATGAAGATGAAGCTCTAACTGGTCAAGAACTTGAAGAAATGTCTGATGAAGATTTAACAAAAAATATTAGAAAATATTCAGTTTATGCAAGAGTATCACCAGAACATAAAGTAAGAATAGTAAAAGCATGGCAAAAAAATGGAGAAATTGTTGCTATGACAGGTGATGGAGTAAATGATGCACCAGCTTTAAAAACAGCAGATATTGGTTGTGCTATGGGAATAGTTGGAACTGATGTATCAAAAGAAGCAGCTGATGTAATTTTAACAGATGATAATTTTGCAACAATAGTATCTTCAGTAGAAGAAGGAAGAAGAATTTATGATAATATTTTAAAAGCAATTCAATTCTTGCTTTCAAGTAATGTTGGTGAAATTATAGCATTATTTATAGCAATATTAATTACACCATGGATTAGTAGCAAATTTGGAATAGATATTGGTTTAATAGAAGTATTACTTCCAATCCATATATTATGGGTAAACTTAGTAACAGACTCATTACCAGCTCTAGCTTTAGCAGTTGACCCTGCAGAAGATGATGTAATGAAAAGAAAACCTAAAAAGAATAAAGGTATATTTACAAAAGGAATGACATGGAGAGTTGTATATCAAGGTGTAATGATAGGACTTCTTACACTTGTAGCATTTATAATAGGTATTGCAACACCAGAAGAAAACTTACCAGAAATGGTTAGAATGGACGGAAAAATATATCAAGCAGAAGAAATAGAAAATTTAGATTATGCACTTCAAAATGGAGCAGAATATGTAGAAGAACAAGAAGTAAGAGTAGAAATAGGTCAAGCAATGGCATTTATAGTACTAGCATTTTCTGAACTTGTACATGTATTCAATATTAGAAACAACAAAAAATCTATATTTAAAACACATCCATTTAACAACAAGATGTTGCTTTTAGCAATTGGAGGTTCTGCAGTATTAATGCTTGCAATATTACTAATACCAGGATTAAGACATCTATTTAGTATTCCAATACTTCCAGTAGGTAACTTAATAGAAGCAATACTTTTAGTAATAGCACCAATAGTAATAGTAGAACTATTTAAACTATTTAGAATAAATACCTCAAAAGACGAAGCATAGTATTTTTGACACAGATACTTTAAAATTAGTATAACAAATCAAAAACTCTAATTATTAGTTAGAAAGGTTGACTATAATTAGAGTTTTTTTATTTAAAAACATATGTAACTATATTTTTATTTTTTCATTATTTTTATTTTCTTTTTTGTTGTTACTTAATTTTATTTCTTCATCTTCATAAATATTTACATTTTTATACTTTTCCAAATCCATTTCATCTAAA
>OCPV01000948.1_pt1 | contig 18110 bp, 23 predicted proteins | sample 1538511 | NCBI WGS metagenome assembly OCPV01 (sample SAMN04571704, study PRJEB22368) | human gut metagenome | biome: human gut; material: stool | host: Homo sapiens | place: Luxembourg | collected 2012-08-30 | reverse complement strand
TAAATTAAATAGAGCAGACATAAATGAAATAAAATTTAAAGATGATTCTTTTGCAAATTTAAAAGTAATAACTATAAAATTTAAAGATAAAAAAGATTGGGTATTATCAGCTAATAAAAAATTAAAAAAATTTGAACATCAATCTGAAAGTCTTGAAGAATTTGAACACTGGTTTAATTAGTTTTTAATATAATTTAAATAAAAATGACTTTGCTTTATATGCATGTCACCTTATTATATTTGAAAAAGAGTTTTCACATATATTTGTAAAACTCTTTTTCATTATTCAACAAAAAATAACAGATAATTTCTTATCTGCTATTTATGGCTGGGCTGGCTAGATTCGAACTAGCGCATGCCAGAGTCAAAGTCTGGTGCCTTACCGCTTGGCTACAGCCCAATATTTAATTAACAACTGGGGTGGAAGATGGGACTCGAACCCACGGTCTCCAGTGCCACAAACTGGCGCGTTAACCAACTACGCTACATCCACCATAGTTCTTTGTGCGCTTAAGTATGAGCACAGTTAATATTATAACTAATTTCCACCCCGTTTGTCAACCATTTTACTAATTTTTATATTAATTTTTGCTATTTTTTTATTTTTAGTTTCCCAAAGCACTTGGATCTATTCCATATTGACTATATAACCAAGTCATATAATCAAATGGTGTTAAAGTTTCAGGCAACTCATAATCTGTTCCCATTGTATCTACTGAAATAGATGAAATTGTAATTGTATTTACTGGTGTACTTACTTCTGTATTTCCTGAAGTTTCACTATCATCTGCAGCTTTTACTTCTACATTTTCTATGTTATGTACTACATCCATTCCTTCTGTTACTTTACCAAAAGATGTATAATATCCATTTAAAGAACTATTATCAGCTGTCATTATAAAGAATTGTGAGCTAGCAGAGTTATATGATTCTTCAGTTAATGATGGTGAATAACTTGTGTAATCATTTCTTGCCATACCAATTACACCTTCATCAAATTTTAAGTTGTTATCCACTCCATTTGCAATAAATTCTCCTTTTATTGAATAATCTGTATCTTCTCCATCATCTCTTAAATCAGAAAGCTTTGCTCCTCCTTGACCTGTTCCTTCTGGGTCTCCACCTTGTATCATAAAGTCTTTTACAACTCTATGGAAAGTAAGTCCATTATAAAATCCTCTATTTGCAAGTGTTATAAAGTTAGCTACTGTTTCTGGAGCTAATTCAGGATATAACTCTACTTTTATTGTTCCATAATTTTCAACTTCTATTGTAGCTATTGGATTTTTTACTTCCATAGTAGCATTTCTGTAATATCCATATGCAATTCCTGCGATTAGTACTATTAATACTATTAGTGCTAATACCCATAATATGTTTTTAAATTTTTTCATCATTATCAACCTTTCTTCTTATCTTTATAGATTATATCAAATTATCAAATACAAATTGTTCTTGCATTCTTTTTAATGATTGTTTAATTGTTCTTGCTCTTACTTCACCAATTCCATCAACATCATCTAAGCTTTCTATGTCTGCTGCTAATATGTGTTGGAATGATTTAAATGAATCAACTAAGTTTTCTACAATATTTGATGGCATTCTCGGTACTTTATTTAAAATACGATATCCTTTTGTATATACTCCAACCTCATCATAATTATCAAAGTTTTCATATCCTAGTAATTTTGCAATTGAAGATTCTTTTGTAAGCTCCTCATAATTTAACTCTTCTAGTTTTTCTATTATTTTCTCTGGTGTTATTTTCTTTCTTCCTGGAACTAAATAATCTTTTATAATTAGCTCTTCTTCTTTTTCTAAACCACCAATTAATTCTTCTAATTGCATTTTTACTAGCCTTCCATCATCACCAAGTTCATATATCTGCCTTTGTATTTCTTCCACAATTTTCATTACCATTTCTGCTCTTTGAATTGCTTCAATTACATTTTTTAGAGTTACTATATCATTAAATTCATATTCATTTAATATATTTAATTTATTATCAAATACTTTTTTATATTTTTCAAGTGTTTGGATTGCTTGATTTGCTTTGTTTAGTACTGATTCTGTATTTTCTAAAATATATCTGTCATTGCCTTTAAATATGGTTATTATATTTCTTCTTTGTGAAATACTAATTACTAGCTCTCCTGTTTGTTTTGCAGTTCTTTCAGCAGTTCTATGTCTTGTTCCTGTTTCTGATGTTATAATTTCATGTGATGGAATAAGTTGTGCATTTGCATATAATATTTTCTTAAAATCTCCACTTAAAACTATTGCTCCATCCATTTTTGCAAGTTCATATAATTTTGATGATGAATACTCTTCATTTATTGTAAATCCACCATCTACTATTTCTTTTAATACTTCATTATTATCTGTAATTAGTAGTAATGCTCCGAGTTCTTGCTCTTAGTATATTTTCTAATCCGTTTCTTATAGGAGTTCCTGGTGCTATTAATTTCAATATTTCAGTAATATTGTCCTCTTTGCCCTTTCTCAATTTAAGACTCTCCTTTCTTAAAACTTCTAAGATTGATTATTAAAAATAGCATTCATTGCTTGTTTAACATTCCTGATAGCTATTATATCTAATTTATATTTATCTTTCAAGTCTTTTTTGTTACTTTCTGGAATTACACAAGTTTTAAAACCTAATTTTTCCGCTTCTTTTAATCTTTTTTCTATTAAATTTATTCTCCTTACTTCACCTGTTAAACCAACTTCACCTAAAATTACCATGTCTTTTGGAATTGGTATATTTTTAAAACTTGATACAACAACCATCATAGTTCCTAAATCTATTGCAGGTTCATTTACTCTTAACCCACCTACAACATTTAAATAGACATCTTGATTTCCTAAAGTAATTCCTGCCTTTTTTTCAAGTACTGCAATTAATAGTGATAATCTATTAAAATCAACTCCATTTGCAGCTCTTTTTGGATATCCAAATACTGTTGAAGAAGTTAATGCTTGAAGTTCTACTAAAATAGGTCTTGTTCCTTCCATTGTAGCTACAATACAAGAACCAGCTGGATTATCATCTCTTTCCGAAATTAGCACATCTGATGGGTTAAGTATTTCACACATTCCTTCCTCTCTCATTTCAAACATACCAATTTCATTTGTTGAACCAAATCTATTTTTTACTCCTCTTAAAATCCTGTATGAAAAATATCTTTCTCCTTCTAAATATAGCACAGTATCTACCATGTGTTCTAACACTCTTGGACCTGCAATATTTCCTTCTTTTGTCACATGTCCAATTATTATTGTTGTAATTGCTCTTGATTTACAAACTCTCATAACTTGACTAGTTATTTCTCTTACTTGACTTACACTTCCAGCTGCAGCTGATAGTTCATCTGAATACATTGTTTGAATTGAATCTATTATCACAAGCTTTGGATTTATATTTATTATTGCATCATTTATTACATCTATATCTGTCTCACCTAAAAATAAAATATCTTCATTATTTATTCCGGAGTCTATCTGCTCTTAATTTTATTTGTTCTGCTGATTCTTCTCCAGATACATATAGTACTTTCCCTTCACCTTTTACTTTATCGCAAATTTGCAAAATTAAAGTTGATTTTCCGAATACCTGGCTCTCCACCTAGTAATATCAAAGAACCTTTAACAAGTCCTCCACCTAAAACTCTATCTAATTCTGAAAATCCTGTTGAACTTCTTATAGTTTCTTTTGCTTCATAAGAATTTAGAGTTTTAGGTACATTATTTGACTTTTCTTTTACCTTTCCACTAGAACTTTTAGTATCTACAACTTTTTGTTCATAAAAAGTATTCCAACTGCCACAAGCAGGACATTTTCCTAACCATTTTGCAGATTCATTTCCACATTCACTACATACAAAAATCGTTTTACTTTTAGCCATTAAAATTTTCACTTCTTTCTTTTTGCCATATACAAAGAAAGTATAGCATATATATAAATATTTTGCTATACTTTTTAAATCTTATTTTTAATTTACAGGACACAATTAATAAAACGTATTTAAACGTAAACTTAAATTATGCTTGTTCTTTCTTTTTTCCAAAGCTAATTTTTTGGAATAAGAAGTCATGTACTTTTTCCCATGTTACTTCTTGGTGTAGGAATTCATTGATTTCATCTTCTACTTTTTGTTGATATGGTGTTAATTCAACTTTGATTTCTTTGTTCCAATCAATATCTTGTAACCAGAATGCTTTGAATTTGTTCCAGAATCCAGTTTTAACTGGTAATTGATTATTTCTGATTGTTCCAGCGTTTTCTGGAACCTCATTATTTGCAATATTTTCTACATTGTTATTATTTCCCTCAAATTCTACTCCACCAAATACATTTTTTTCTTCACCTAATTCAGCCATTTATATTTCCTCCTTTGTAGTTTTTACACTTTTATTACTTTATTTATACTATATATTTTTTTATTTTTCAAGTATTTTCCTATATTTTAATATTAAAAATTCGTTACACATTTGTTACATATTTGTTACATTATTTATGATTATTCCACAATTATGCATTCTTTTCCGATATCTATACATTTCACTTTTATAATATTGTTTTCTATTTTTTCTTTTTCGATATTGTTATTTACCTTTAGTTTTCCTAATATATAGTTATTTGTATGTCCTTGAAACACACCATTTTTTTCTTCTTCAAATAATATTTCTACTTCTTTTCCTATATATTTTTTATTATAATCATCTTCATTTATATCTGACAATTCAATTAGCTTTTGACTTCTTCTTTCTTTAATTTCTCCTGGTATTTTATTTTCCATCTTTTCGGCTTTTGTTCCTTTTCTTTCTGAATACTTAAATACATGAGTTTTATAGAATTTTATTTCTTTTAAAAATTCATAAGTTTTGTTAAATTCTTTTTCTGTTTCTCCTGGAAATCCCACAATTATATCTGTTGTAAGCATTACGTCACTATATGCATTTCGAAGTAGTTTTACAATTTTCTTAAATTCCTCTATAGTATATCTTCTGTTCATTCTCTTTAAAGTTTCATCACATCCACTTTGTAGTGATAAATGAAAATGATGACATATTTTGTCTAATTTTTTTAGTCTTTCTACAAATTCTTCTGTTATTAATAGTGGTTCTATTGAACCTAATCTAATTCTTTTTATTCCCTCTATTCTGTTTATTTCTTCTAGTAAATCAATTAGTCTATATTCTTCTTTGAAATCTTTTCCATATGATGCAATATGTATCCCTGTAATTACTACTTCTTTTATGTCATTTTTTGCAATCTTTTTAATTTCAGATATTATACTTTCTGGCTTTCTACTTCTTACTCTTCCTCTTGCATAAGGTATAATGCAATATGAGCAAAATCTATCACATCCGTCTTGTACTTTTATTACTGCTCTTGTTTTTTCTGAATATGTCACATCTCCAAAATCAACAAATTCTTTTTTATACATTACATCTTCTATTTCTTCTTGTCTATTTTTGTCATTTAAATAGTTTTCTACATATTTTACTATTTCTTTTTTCTCATTATTTCCAAGTATTATATTAATTTCTTCTATATCTTCTATTTCTTTTTTTGATACTTGCACATAACAACCTGTTGCAACAACTACTGAATTAGGATTTAAGTGTTTTACACGTCTTAACATTTGTCTTGATTTTCTATCTGACATATTAGTTACTGTACAAGTATTTATTACATATATGTCTGCTTTTTCTGTGTGCTCTACTAACTTATATCCATTTTTAATAAACTCTTGTATCATTGCATTTGTTTCATATTGATTTACTTTACAACCTAAAGTTATAAATGCGACAGTTTTCTCCATCTTTCTTCTCTCTTTCTTCTACATATTTCTACTAATTAAATTCCATTTTTCTCTTATCTTTTATTATACAATAAAATATTATAATAAATTATAAATGTCGCAAGTAAACAAACTCTTGCGACAAATATATTATCTTCTTGCTTTTCCTTCTAATGCATCTAAATTATCTAGTGCTTTTCCTGTTCCTAATGCTACACATGAGACTGTATCTTGTGCTATCATAACATTTATTCCGGTTTTTTCTTGCAAAAGTTTATCTAAACCATCTAATAAACATCCTCCACCTGTCATATATATTCCTTTATCACTAATGTCTGCTGCAAGTTCAGGTGGTGTTCTTTCTAATACAGAGTGCACACTATCTACAATCATCATTGCTGGTTCTATTAGTGCTTCTAACATTTCACTAGAATGTATTGTTAATGTTTTTGGAAGCCCAGTAACTAGGTCTCTTCCTCTTACATCCATTTCTGTGTCTTGGATTTTAGGAAATACACATCCTATATTTACTTTTAAGTCTTCTGCTGTTCTTTCACCTATCATAACATTATGTTTTTTCTTGATATATTTAACAATATATTCATCAAATTTATCTCCTGCAATTTTTAAAGATGTACTTACAACAGAGCCACCAAGTGATATTACAGCAATGTCTGTTGTTCCTCCTCCAATATCTACAACCATATTTCCACATGGTTTTGATATGTCTATTCCAGCTCCAATTGCCGCTGCTATTGGTTCTTCTATTAAATATACTTTTCTTGCACCTGCTTGTGATGCAGCATCTATTACAGCTTTTTTCTCTACTTCTGTTACTTGTGATGGAATACAAATCATAATCCTAGGTGAAAATATGAATTTTCCACATACTTTGTTTATAAAGTATTTAAGCATTTTTTCTGTAACAGTATAATCAGAAATTACGCCTTCTCTTAAAGGTCTTGTGGCAATGATATTTCCTGGAGTTCTACCGAAGCATTCTTCTAGCTTCTTGTCCAACAGCCAAAACTTCACCTGTAGTGCTGTCCACTGCAACTACTGATGGTTCTCTTAACACTATTCCCTTGCCTTTTACATAGGCAATTACTGTTGCTGTTCCTAAATCTATCCCTATATCTTGTCCCAAACCTAATTTAAACATCTTTATCTTTCCTTCCTACTCCTTTTATTTCTCATTTATTACAATTGTATTACGATTATATTACAATTCATGTTTTTTATCAAGACTTTTGATTGAATTTTTCACATTTTTATATTATAATATAAATGCTAAAAAAAGTATATAAGTTTTTAAAAAAATATAAATTTGAGGAGGCTTTATGAAAAACTTTAAGATAATTTCTCATAATGAAAATGAAACAAAAAATTTCGCCCAAAACTTAGCTTCTAAATTATCTAAAGGTGACATTATTGTTTTAACTCGGAGAATTAGGTTCTGGAAAAACAAAATTCACAGAAGGTTTTTTGTCGTTTTTTGGCTTAGAAAATGAGATATCTAGCCCTACTTTTACAATTGTAAATGAATATTCAAATGAAAAAACAAAAATTTTTCACTTTGATGTATATAGATTAGAAGATTCTTCCGAATTTTATGAAATCGGTGGAGAAGAATATTTCGAAAAAGGTATTTGTATCATTGAATGGGGAGAATTAATTTTAGATGCTTTACCTAAAGAATATATTCATATTACATTTAAAAAAGATGATAATGATGAAACATTAAGAACACTTAATATTAATTCATATGGAGAAAAATTTGATAGAATTTTAGGAGGTTTAATTTGAAAGTTTTAAGTATAGATAGTTCAAGTAACATTTGTGGAGTTTCTATTTTAGATGATGAAAATTTAATTTGTAATTTAGATGAAGATACTGGAAGAACTCATTCTGAAAATCTAATGCCTATGATTGATAATGCTTTTAAGAAAAGTAATTTAAGCTTAAAAGATATTGATTTAATTGTATGTGATATTGGTCCTGGTTCTTTTACAGGCATTCGTATTGGTGTTGCAACAGCAAAAGGATTTCATGATTCTTTAAACATTCCTTTAGTAGGAATTAACTCTTTAGAAGCTTTATCATATAACTTAAGAAATGATATAGATGATAATAGTTTAGTTTTAAGTATAATAGATTGTAAAAATGAAAACTGCTATTTTGCTTTATTTGAAAAAAATGTCGAACTTTTCAGAACTCTAATAGAACCTCAATCTGATTCTATTGAAAGTACACTTTCTATTTTAAAAACATATATTGAAGATAACTTCTCTGCCATCCCTCCAATTTATGTAATTGGAGATGGAAGTAAAATTTATGAAGATAAAATAAAAGACTTTTTCGAAAATTCTACAATTTCTAACATTAATTTTGCAACTGACAAAAACAATTTGTTAAATTCTTATTCTTTAGGAATTGCAGGAATTAAGCATTTTTCTAATTATTCTTGTGAAGAGGAAGTTTTACCTTTATATTTAAAAAAGCCTCAAGCTCAAAGACAATTAGAAGAAAAAAATAAAAATTAATTTCATTTTGAAAGGATTTATATGAATACTAAAAATTTTGAAATTTCTAAGATGAATACTTTAGATTTAGATAGTATTAAAAATATATTAGAAAAAGAGTTTGATGATTTTTGGAATTACAATATTTTAAAAGAAGAACTTCTTTCTCCATATTCTTACTATATTATTGCAAAGGAAGATAAAGAAATCATTCGGTTTTGCAGGTTTTAAAAAATCTTTAGACACAGCAGATATTATGAATATTGTTGTTAGAAAAAATTTTAGAAATAAAGGTATTGGAAAAAAATTATTAGATTTTCTTCTTAAAGAAGCAAAAAAAGAAAATATAAAAGTTGTCTTTTTAGAAGTTAATAAGGATAATTTACCTGCTTTGAAATTATATAAAAATTTAGGATTTAAAGAAATTGGTATTAGGAAAAATTATTATCAAAATTCAGATGGAATTAATATGAAAATAGAACTAGACTAATCTAGCTCTATTTTTATTTCTCTTTTATGTTTTAATTTTATTTTACTATATTTTACTTTGCATTCATCAAATAATTTTCTAGAAGCAATATTGTTGTCTGAGTTAGCATATTTATCTGATAAATATACTACTTCTTTTATTCCTGATTGGATAATTATTTTTGCACATTCATTACATGGAAATAAATCAACATATATTTTAGCATTTTCTAAATCTTTTTTACTTCCTCTATAATTTAGTATTGCATTCATTTCTGCATGACATACATATGGATATTTTGTATCTAGATTTTCTCCTTCTCTTCCCCATGGGAAATTATCATCATTAAATCCATTTGGTGCCCCATTATATCCTATTGATAAAATTCTGTTATCATTACTTACAATACATGCTCCAACTTGGGTTGATGGGTCTTTACTTCTCATACTTGAAAGTTTTGCAATTGCCATAAAATATTCATCCCATGATAAATAATCATCTCTTTTTTTACCACTCATATTACTTCTTCCCTTCACATATTAATTTTGCCATTCTAATTCCCAGTCATCTAAAATAACAGTATCTCCATCTTTTACACCCATTTTACGTAATTCGTCATCAACTCCCATTTTACTTAGGTTTTTTTGTAAATAATATATTGACTCATTATCTTCTATATTTACTCTTCCCATAAGTCTTTCAATTGCTTTTCCTGTTACTTTAAATACTCCATCTTCTTTTACAATTTTCCAATCATTCTTTTTATCATCTTCTAATGTATATATTTTTTCATCTACTATATCTATTAGCTCTTCTTTTGGAAGTGTTTTTAGAGTTTTATCTACATAATCAATTAATTCTTCTACCCCTTCATTTGTTACTGCAGATATTTTATACATTTCTAAATTTTCTTTTTTAGCTAATTCTTCTACTTTTTTAAGTAAAGTATCACCTTGCATAATGTCAATTTTTGTTGCAACAATTATCTGTTTTCTTGTGGCTAATTTTTCACTGTATTTTTCAAGTTCTTTATTTATTGCATAAAAATCTTCTACAGGGTCTCTTCCTTCAGTTCCTGATACATCTAAAAAGTGAAGTAAAAGTCTTGTTCTTTCAACATGGCGTAAGAACTGAAGTCCTAGTCCTACACCTTCACTTGCTCCTTCTATTATTCCCGGGATATCTGCTATTACAAATCCATCTCCATTTTTAGTTTTAACAACACCTAAATTTGGTTCTAATGTTGTAAAATGGTAATTTGCAATTTTAGGTTTTGCATCTGTAACAACTGATAAAAATGTTGATTTTCCGACATTTGGGAAGCCTAATAATCCTACATCTGCAAGTAATTTTAATTCTAGTATAAGTTCTTTTTCTTCTCCTTTTTCTCCATCTTCTGAAAATCTAGGAGCTTGTCTTGTAGATGTTGCAAAGTGTGAGTTTCCTCTTCCTCCTCTTCCACCTTTTAAGATTAATTCTTTTTGTTCTGGCTGAGAAAGATCAGCAATTACTCTTCCTGTTTCTAAATCTTTTACAACAGTACCTATTGGAACTTTTATAATTAAGTCCTCTCCATATTTACCATTACAATTACTTCCACTTCCATTTTCACCGATTTTTAGCTTTAAATTTTCTATTATATCTAAAATCAATTAATGTATTTTTATCTTTGTCTACTTGGAAATATACATTTCCACCATTTCCGCCGTCTCCTCCATCTGGTCCACCTGCTGCTACATATTTTTCACGACGGAAACTAACAGCTCCATTTCCACCGTCTCCTGCTTTAATTATTATTTTTGTATAATCTGTAAACATTTTCTCTCCTTATTCAAAATAATTTAATTTCATTGCTTTTTTAACTTTTTTAATTGTCTCTTTAGCAGTTTTTCTCGCTTTTTCAGTTCCTTCTTTTAAGATTTTATCTACTATTTCTGGATGTTCTTCATAATATGCTCTTTTTTCTCTAATTGGTCTTAAAAATTCTATAATATTTTTTGCAAGTTGTTTTTTGCACCCAACACATCCTCGTTTACCTTCTCTACATTCTCTGCAAACTTCTTCTACTTCTTCTTCTGAACTAAATAGTTTATGATAATATGCTACCATACATATATCTGGATTTCCTAAGTCATCTTTTTTTATTCTATTTGGGTCTGTTATAGCACTCATTACTTTTTTTGTTATTTCTTCTTCACTGTCTGACAAATATATTGCATTTCCTAAAGATTTTCCCATTTTGTCATTTCCATCTAATCCTTTTATTCTTTTTCCTTCTGACAAAACGATTTGAGGCTCTTTTAAAACATCTCCATATATATTATTAAATTTTCTAACTATCTCTCTTGCTTGTTCTATTAATGGCTCTTGATCCTCTCCTGCAGGTACTAACTCTCCTTCAAATGTTGTTATATCTGCTGCTTGACTTACAGGATATCCCAAAAATCCATATGTTACACTTTCTCCAAATAATTCTTTTTTTTGTGCAATTTCAGTTTTTACTGTTGGATTTCTTTGAAGTCTTGAAATTGTAACTAAATTTGAAAAATATACAGTTAGTTCTGCTGTTTCTGGTATCATTGATTGAATATATATAGTTACTTTTTCTGGATCTAATCCACATGCTAAATAATCCATTAGCAGTTCTCTTACATTTTTTCTTACTTTTTCTGGATTATTAAAATTATCAGTTAAAGCTTGAACATCTGCAATTAATATATACATATCGTAGTTTCCAGAGTTTTGCATTTCTACTCTTTTTCTAATTGAACCAAAATAGTGTCCTATATGTAATTTTCCTGTTGGTCTATCACCTGTTAAAATTCTTTTCTTTTCCATAGCTTTTCTCCTTTATTTATACAATTGATATTATACTATATTTTATGAGAATTTACAAGAAAAGAGAAACTTTAGTAAAAAGTTTCTCTTTCTTAAGTTACAAAATAATTGAGATGCCTCCAAGACTGTGTAAAATTTTTCTAGTTCCATTTTCAATAAAAACATTTTCTTCTTTTGCTTTTAGATATTTTTCAGGAATTTGAATTTCTCTATCATAATTACTTCTGTTTAGAATTGTGAGCATTGAGTATTCATCGTTTTGAACTTCAATTACACACATTTGGTCATCTAGATATTGATATTTTAAATCTACTTTTGACCCTTTATATTTTTTCCAGAAGTGTAGATATTTCCTAAAAAACTCTTCTAATGCTTTATCTCCATTTTCCCAAGGCATACATTTCCTGTTAAATGGATCTTTAAAACCATGAACACCTTTTTCAGTCCCATAAAATATGCACAAATTTCCAGGAAGAGTTCCCATTAGCATAAATGCAATTTTTAATCTTTTAACAGATATGTCATATTCATAATTTGATAATTTATCATTTTCAAATTCGAACTTTCTAAATTCATCTGTTAAAAAATCTATTCCATGTGGTGTTTGGATATGCCATCTAGACATTTCTTTATCAATTTCCCAGATTCTATCATAGCCACCTCTTATACACTTCATACTAAGTAAAGTTAAAGCTCTCATAGTATCATGTGTATCTAATGCATTTAGCATGGTATTTAAAGTATTTTCAGGATAATTTTCGATAATATTTTGTGTTTCCCATTCCAAATACTTTGCTTCTCCATATGCTACATATTTTAAGACTGCATTTGCATAAGGATAGTTTGTTACACAATCTAATCCTTTTCCAAGAATTTCACATCTTGCTTTTTCCCAGTACTCACCTAAGATAAGTTTTCTTCCATATCTTCTTGCTGCTTTTCTTATTCCTTCTAGGAAGAAAGGTTCTAATGCTTCTGCTAAGTCTAACCTAAAACCATCGACACATTTTGCAAATTTTGCAATAACTCCATTTTCTCCATATACATATTGTTGATAATCATGATTATATTGATTAAATATTGGCATATCTTTAAATAAACCATACCAATACTCATAATTTCCTTGATTATCAATATAGAACCAATTTCTATATTTTGAATTTGGATTATTTATTGCATCTTGAAAAATTGGGTTATCACTATTGCAATGATTAAATGCAATATCTAATATAATATGCATTCCCAATGAATTTGCTTTTCTATGCAAACTATCTAAATCCTCGAAATCTCCAGCTTCTGGATCAATTTCTAAATGATTTGTAGCTGCATATCTTTCATATCGATATGTGCTAAAATTTATTGGTGAAATATATAAAACATCTACTCCTAGATTTTTTAAATATTCTATCTTTTCTTCAATTCCTTTTATATCTCCACCAAAGAAATCATTGTTATGGAATTCGCCTTTTTCATTTCTTCTCCAATCAGGCATTTCTCCCCAAGACCGATAATTTCTTCCTTCAATTTTAGCTTTTGTTTTATTCTGACTTTTACAAAACCTATCTACAAATATCTGGTAAAATACCGCATTTTTTGCCCAAGTAGGCACTGTGAAAGCACTTTGAGTAACAAGTATTCTCCAATAAGGTGATTCTCCTGTAGTTAGAAATGGTTTACCTGTTTTCCTATTAATTTTAATAGATATTTCTTGTCCATTTACTCTCAATAGAAAAAAGAAGAAATAATTTTCATATCTATTGAAAGGTAAAAAACTTACCTTTACTTCATAATCTATGAAATCAATTTCTTCTTTAGTTTTATACATTTCTTTTATTATACAAGGATTTTCATTTTCCCTATTAAATACTACAAGTACTTCTTGAATGTTACCAATACTTTTTGGCAAACTCAAATTAATTTGTAATTCCTCTTTAATTTCTATTTCCCGCATATGGGACATAGTCATTAAAATTTGGTTGTCACAAGTCTTTTTTGTCATTTAAACATCCTCCTTAAGCCTTAATTAAAGCTTTGGAACTATCTAAATTTTACAAACTTAATCTACTACAATTGTCGAACTTTGTCAATGATTTTTAATAAGAATAAATAAAAAAACTGTAAGTTTTTTTCTCACAGTTTTTCTATATTTACTTTTCACTATTTTTTATTTATTCTTCGTTATCTTTTTCATCATTTTTTATATTTATTTTTTTATCTATAACATATTGTGGTCTTCCTTTTGCTTCATCATATATTCTTCCAATATATTCTGATATTACCCATAATGAAAGTAATTGAACACCTGCAAAAAATGTTATTGCCACCATTATAGAGGTCCAACCAGCAGATAAGTTATTTAACTTAAATATATATGATACTATTGCATATATTAACAATATTACTGAAATAATAATTGATATTATTCCTAATGCTCCAACTAATTTTATTGGTTTATTTGAAAAACTAATTATTCCATCTGATGCAAGTTTAAGCATTTTCTTTAATGGATATTTTGTTTTTCCTGCAAATCTTTCTTGTCTTTCATATTCATATGCTTTTTGTTTAAATCCTACCCAACTAAATAATCCTCTTAAAAATTTATTGTGTTCAGGCAAATTATTTATTACATCAACTACTTTTCTATCTACTAATCTAAAATCTCCTGTATCTTTAGGAATTTCTACATCTGATAATGCATTTAATGTTTTATAAAACATTTTTGCAGTAAGTAATTTAAATGCTGATTCTCCTTTTCTTACCTTTCTTTTTCCATATATTACTTCATTTCCTTCTTCCCAAAGTTTAAGCATATCTGGAATTAATTCTGGTGGATCTTGCAAATCTGCATCTATTATTACTATTGCATCTCCTGTAACTTCTTTTAATCCTGCAGTTACTGCTGCTTGATGTCCAAAGTTTCTTGAAAATGAAATGACTTTTACTTTTTCATCTTTTTTTGCTATATCTTCTAATATATCTAATGTTTTATCTTTACTTCCATCATTTATAAAGATAATTTCATAATCATAATTTTCTAAACTCATTAGTATTTTACTTACTTTTTTATAGCATTCATTTGCAACTTCTTCTTCATAGTACATTGGTATTACTACACTTACTTTTTTCATTGTCACTCTCTCCTTTAGAAGTTTTAAATTTTATTTTTATATTTAATTTTATTCTTTTTCTTTCTTTTGTTTCTTAAATATTATAAATTTACTAAATATGTAGTTTACAATGACTACCATTACTTGTGTTACTATTTTAGCAATTATATCATTTATTTTAAATACTTTAACCATTAGTGCAAAAGTTCCAACATCACATAATATACCTGACGCTATTCTTGCTAAGAAAAATGAAATGCATTCTTTTATTAAGTCTTTTTTGGTTTCAGTTTGACTATCAAAAACAAATAACTTATTTGTTATATATGCAAATAATACTGAAACAAACCATGACAAACCACTACTTACAACTTCATCTATTCCTATCATTCTTGCAAATATATAATAAGAAACAAAGTTTACTATAGTTGCCAATACTCCAAACACTAAATAATTTATTATTTCTTTGTAATTTAAATATAACCCTTTAATTGTATTTAAATTTATGTTTTTAAAATCAACTTCTTTTAAAGTTATTTTTTTTATTTCTTCTTTCATTTTTACCTTTCCTTTATATGTCAAATAATTCTCCTAATGGTCTTTCATGATGTATTCTTTCTATTGTTTCTGCAAATAATGGAGCTATAGATAAAACTGTTATATTATCTATTTTCTTTTCATCTGTTAGAGGTACAGTATTTGTAATAACTAATTCTTTAATATCTGAATTTTTTATTCTTTCTATTGCTGGACCTGACAATATTCCATGTGTACAACCTGCATAAATATTTTTTGCTCCGAATCTTTTTAATACTTTTACAGTTTCTATCATAGAACCTGCTGTATCAATTTCATCATCAAATATTATTGCATTTTTATCTTTTACATCACCAATTATTGTACTTGCAATTGCTCTATCATCATTTCCTTCTCTTCTTTTATCTACTAAAGCTATTGGGCATTTAAAGTATTCAGAATACTTATATGCTTTTTTAGAACTTCCCGCATCTGTTGCAACAATTACCATGTCTTCCAAATTTTTTTTCTTAAAATAGTCTTCTAACAAATATTCTGCAGTTAGTCTGTCACAATTAATATCAAAATATGCTTGAATTGCAGGGTTGTGTAAGTCACAAGTTATTACTCTTGTTGCTCCTGCTGCTTCTAATAATTCAGCCATTAATTTAGCTGTTATTGGCACTCTTGGTTGATCTTTTTTATCTGATCTTGAATATGGAAAATATGGCAAAACTACATTTATATTTTTAGCTGATGCTCTTTTTACTGCATCAATAGTAATTAAAAGTTCCATAATTCTTTCATTTACTGGTGGCTGATTAGTTTGTACTAGATATACATCTTTTTGTCTTACTGTTTCTAATATTTGAACAAAGTTATTATCATTTTTAAATTTCATATATTTTGCTTTTCCCATTTCAATTCCTAGGCAATCACAAATTTCCTTTGTAAATTCTTCTGCAGTTGGGCAAGCAAAGATTTTAATATTTTCCATATCTATTTCTCCTTTTTATATAACATTTTATTTTAACAATTACTAAAAGGGATGTCCCTAAAATCCCTAATATAGGGATAAAAGAACGTCCCCTAATCCCTTTTAAAGTTCTTCTGCAAATCCTTTTTGTAATTTTTTAAATAAGAAGTATCCTGCTATTGTAAGTACTACTGATATTCCTAAAAGTATAAATAATATTTTCATATCTGGCATTTGGTGATAATAGAAAATATCTCTATATGCATTAATTAAATGTGTCATTGGATTTAGCTGCATAATTATTTGTAAATTTGCTGGTAAATCTGACAATCTATATACTATTGGCGTACCATAAAACGCTGCCATTAAAATAACTCCAATAATATGCTCTAAATCTCTGAAATATACTGTTATTGATGATACAATAAATGATATACCTAAAAGCAATACATATTGTATCAATAATATAAATGGGTATAGTAAAATATATTTTGTGATTCCAAGTCCTGCTCCTAATACGAAAGCTAAAATAATTATTGTAGAAATTACAAAATTTACAGCTCCACTAGTTACAACAGAAATTGGAAGTATTTCTCTTGGAAAATATACCTTTTTTATAATATCTCCATTTCCTATAATAGTAAATGCAGATTGAGTAATTGCAGTTGTAAAATATGTCCATGGAATTAATGCCACACATATGTATATGTGATAAGTTGGATCTCCTCCTGCAAGTAATGCTCCAAATATTACTGAATATACTGCTAGTTGTAATAATGGATTTAAAAATGACCATAAAATTCCTAAAAAAGAATTTTTATATCTTCCTCTAATTTCTTTTTTTACATTAGTTTTTAATAGTTCTCTATAATTATATATCTTTTGAAATATATTCATTGTTTCTTCTCCTTGTCTATATTTGTTATAATTTTAAGTAGTAACTCTTAAATATTCTTTTACAACTTCATCTGTGTTTCCATCCATTCTAACTTGTCCATCATATAGCCAAACAGCTCTATCACATAAGTTTTTAACAGATTCCATACTATGTGTTACAAATACCATAGTTTTTCCTTCTCTTTTTAATTCACGCATTTTGTTAAAACATTTTTCTTGGAAATGTTGGTCTCCTACAGATAAAATCTCATCAATTAATAGAATTTCTGCGTCTACATTAATTGCAACTGAGAATGCTAAACGCATATACATACCTGATGAATATGTTCTTACAGGGTTATCTATAAATTCTTGTAATTCTGAAAATTCTATTATTTGATCTAATCTAGCATCAATTTCTTTTTTTGTTAAACCAAATATAGAAGAGTTGAAATATATATTTTCTCTTCCAGAAAAGTCTGGATGGAATCCTGCTCCTAACTCTAGTAATGATGTTAGTTTTCCTCTTGTTTCAATTTTTCCTTTATTAGGGAAAATAATTTGAGTCATAAGTTTTAGAAGTGTTGATTTACCACTTCCATTTACTCCTATTAGTGCTACAGTTTCACCTTTTTTTATTTCTAAATTAATATCTTTTAATACTTCTCTTTTTTCTTTTCTTTTGTTTCTTGCAAAAAACAACATTCTTTCTTTTAATGTATTTGCTCTATCATAATATACATTAAAACTTTTATATACATGATCTACTTTTATTGCTATATCATTGTCATTTTCTTTCATTTTCTTGCTCCTTTTGTGGTATTTTTATTCAGATGTAATTATATCATAAATTAATTTCTTGTCAATTAATTTGTTGTTTTTTATACTGTTTTTACAAAAGGAAAAATGTCCCCCCGAAAGAGACATTTTCCGTTGTTTTATATGAGTTTTAAAAACTATTTTTGAAATTTTATATAATTTCCACTAAGTACTAATTTT
>OCPV01000926.1_pt1 | contig 18399 bp, 17 predicted proteins | sample 1538511 | NCBI WGS metagenome assembly OCPV01 (sample SAMN04571704, study PRJEB22368) | human gut metagenome | biome: human gut; material: stool | host: Homo sapiens | place: Luxembourg | collected 2012-08-30 | reverse complement strand
TAAAACTAGCATTTAGTCTTGTATTTCAAACTAGAATTTACTTTTGCAATTAACCCAAATTTTTGTATTAATATTTTGTGAATTATCTCTTAATTTTTTATGAACCATCTTTTCTAATTATATATTTTGAGATATAATTAGGATGAAGGAGGCAAAAGATGAAAGTTTTAAAAAAGTTATTAATTATTTTATTTGTTCTTCTTTTAGTTTCTGGAACAGTTATTCTAATTATTGGATATAGCAATTATTCTAGCTTGATACGTGAGGAATCTCTAGTCTCAAGGATGAATGATGTTTCCAATATGGAAAATTTCGTTCCGTATTCTGAACTTCCGGAAAACTATGTTAATGCAGTTATAGCTGTTGAAGACCACAGATATTATGAGCATGGTGCGATTGATATAATCGGTATTGGTCGTGCTTTATATACAAATCTTATAAATTTTGAACTTCAAGAAGGTGGAAGTACAATCACCCAACAAGTTGCAAAAAATGTGATACTTGGACAAGACCAGACTTTTATTAGGAAAATTTCTGAAATATTTGCAGCTTTTGATTTAGAGAATAACTATTCAAAAGAAGAAATTCTCGCTTTTTATGTAAATTCTGCATATTTTGGAGATGGGTATTATGGAATATATGATGCAAGTATGGGGTATTACAATAAAGAACCCAAAGATTTAAATTTGGATGAAGCTTCAATGCTAGCCGGTGTTCCTAATGCACCTTCTGTATATGCTCCTACTGTTAACCCTGACTTAGCAAAACAAAGACAACGCCACGTTTTAAATAAAATGGTTGAATATGGGTATATTACTCAAGAAGAAGCTGATATGATTATATAAATATTAATACTTAGTGGAGGAAATAATTGAAAAGATACGAAAACAAAATTAATGTAATAGCTACTTTAATCAAAAATTATAGAGAAAAAAACAAACTATCTAAAAGTGAATTAAGTAGAAGATTGGAATTACATGCTGTTTATATTGATAGATCAGAATTATATAGAATGGAAGAAGGAAGAATGATTATTAAAGACTTTGAGCTAATTGCATTATTTAAAGTTTTAGAAATACCTTTTTCTAAGTTAAAAGACCTTGTAGAATAAACTATCTATAAGGTCTTTTACTAATTTGTTATTTTATTTATTACTTTTTATTATTTCAACAAAATTAGACAAAAATGAGAAAAAAAGGGTCCGTCCCCTTTTTCTCACATTATAACTTCTATATTATATACATTTGCTCTTTCATCTAATTTTATTCCATTTTCTTTTCCGTTTTCTATCTCATTTCCGTTTATGATGATTTTACTTACTCCAGTATTTTTGCCTTCTGGATTTTTTACTTTTATATTATATATTGCATTTTTATATCTATATTTTATCTCATATTCTTTCCAATCTTTTGGAATACATGGATTGATTTTTATAGTATTATTTTCAATTTTAAATCCTAATATATATTCTATCCCTGCCATATAATACCAACTTGCTGACCCTGTATACCATGTCCAACCTCCTCTTCCTGCTAAGTTTCCTGCTCCATATATATCTGCTGGTATTACATATGGTTCTACTTTATATTTATTACTTGCTTCTTTTGTTCTTGAATGTTCTATCGGATTTATCATTCTATAATATTCTAATGCTTTATCTCCAAATCCTAATATACTTTCTGCTATAATTACCCAGCAAGAACTATGAGTATATTGTCCACCATTTTCTCTTACTCCTGGCAAATATGATTTTATATACCCTGGATTTAATTTTCCTTTTTCAAATGGTGGGTCTAGTAATTTTATTATTCCATTTTCTCTATCTACTAAATGATTTTCTAAACTTTCCATTGATATATATTTTTTATCATTATCTCCTGCATTTGAAATTACACTCCAACTTTGTGCAATACTATCTATTCTACATTCTTCGTTTTCCATACTTCCTAAAACATTTCCATCATCCATATATGCTCTTCTAAACCATCTTCCGGTCCCAACCTTTTGTGTTTAAAGCTTTTTTTAGTTTTATTTTTATTTCTTCATATTTTTGTGCAAGTTCTTTTTTATCTATTTTTTCTAATATTGGAATAAATCTATCTAATATATCTTAAAGGAAAAATCCAAGCCATACACTTTCTCCTCTTCCTTTATTTCCGACTGTACTAAATCCGTCATTCCAATCTCCTGAACCAATTTTAGGAAGTCCATTTTCACCAAATTTTAAACTTTTTTCTATTGCTTTAATTAAATGTTCTAGTACTGGTTCTTTTTCTTTTGATTCCTCATATTTATCATATTTTTCATCTACTCCATCTTCTAAAATATTTCCTTCTACATAAGGTTCTTCTTCATATAATATGTCTAATTTTCCTATTAATTCTATATATTCTAATACGCTATATACAAGCCATAAAAGGTCATCTGAAAATCTTGTTCTTATTCCTCTTTTTGTTTCATCATGCCACCAATGTTCTACATCTCCTTCTTTAAATTGATGTCTGCTATGTTTTAAAATTTGATTTTTTAAGAAGTTCTCATCTAAATATTTTAATCCAAATGTATCTTGCAGTTGGTCTCTAAATCCAAACGCTCCACCTGATTGATAATATCCGCTTCTTCCAAACAACCTACTTTCTATTGTCTGATACACAAGCCATCCATTTAAAATTATATTTGTAGATTCTAGTGGAGTATATACTTGAAGCCTTCCTAACAAGTCTTTCCAATAATTTTTTACAATTTCTAATTCTTGCTTACAATTTTGAACTTTACTATATTTATATGCCATGTTTTTACTATCTATTGTGTTTTCTTCTGCACCCAAAATAATTGAAACTTCTTTTTCAGAAAAACTTTCTATTTCAATATTTATTTCATACGCAATACACGTGTTTTTTCCTAAAGCCTTATCTTCATTTAAAGCAAGTTTTTTTATACCATCTGGATTAGAGATTCCACCTTTTCCAAAGAAAAATCTTTTATCCCCTGTAAATGAATTTATTTTTTCACTACTTGCTACATAAATTTCAGTATTTTCTAATTCATTTTTATATAAATTTTTAGCAGTTATTATATTATTATTTTTGTCAAAGTTAAGTTCAATATATCCATCTGACTTTATTTCATCTTCTCCCATTACTGGTTTTAGATAATAGTACAGCTTTAATTTCTTTTTGTTTGGTGTATCATTTCTAAGTCTTAATATTCCAACTTTTAAACTGTCATTTTTAGGTACAAATATTTCTAATTCTTGTTCTACCCCATTACTTTTATGGATATATTTAGCATATCCAAATCCATAAATTACATGATAGTTTTTTTCATCTGGTTTAGGGTTTATTCCTAACGACCATGTCTTTTTTGTTTCTTCATCTTTTAGATATATTATTTCTGAAGGTATATCTAAACTTGGATTATTTGCCCAAGCAGACACTCTATCTAATCTACTGTTTTTATACCAACTATATCCTCCCATATTTTCTGTAACTACTGTTCCGAATTTTTCATTTGCCATAATATGACTCCAAACTGTTGGAAGTCTATTTTCTTTATTTTGTTTTATAATATATTCTTTTCCATCTGCAGAAAATGCACCATATTCATTGTAATATTTTAAATTCTCTGTATTTTGGAACATATCTATATCTTTTGTTTCGTCTGGCAGTCTATTTACATTGTTTTCTTCTATTCCAATTTGTTTATATTGTTCTAAATATTCTTCTTCTCTTTCTTTTATATTGTTTTCTATTCCTCCGTTTTTTGCTTCTATTAATATGCTTGAAACAAATTCTATAATTGATATATCATTTTTATTTATTTCTCCTTTTGATAATACAAATATGCCTGTTCTTTGGTTTTTCAAATATCCTAATTGCTCATTTAATATGCTTCCCTCTATTTCTTCTTTTACATAGTTTTCATAGCTATGCTTTTCTTCATCAATTATTACAAGTTCTGTAAATACTCCTTTAGTTCTTAAATATTCATAAGCTTTTAATACTTCATCTATTACATATGAGTCATTTATATCTTTTATTTTAACTAATATTATTGGAAAATCTCCTGAAATTCCAAATTTCCAAAGTTCAGATTGTTTATATTTTATCTTTTTATTTGCTTTCATCCACATACTTTTTATTGGGTTATCAAATATTATATATGACATCATTTTTTGATATATTTCAATTTCTTTTCCTTTTACTCTTAAATACCTACTTTCTGCTTCAACTCTTGCTTTTGATAATTCAAATTCTGTTTTTACATTTTCATATGATAAATATTTTTGTAAGTTTTCTTTTGCTTTTTGGCTCTCATTATTTACTGATAGTATGAAGTCTAATGTCACCTTTTTTTTGCTTGGTACTTTTATTGTTCTTTTTAAAGCTACAATTGGCTCTGTTACAAGCCCTATTTTTTTAGAAAATGGTATAGATTTTTCCACCATTTGTGGAATTTTAAAATTTCCTCTTCCTAAAAACTTTTCTTCATTTATTTCATATTCTAAATCCCCTGTTACTTCACAATTTGTGGATAAAGTAGTGTATAGATATATTTTTTCTTCTTTTTCATCTCTTGTATTTCTTGTTGCTACAATACTTTTTGTTTCTTCATCATAATTTAGTTTTAAAAATAGGTTATTAAATACAGGATGTGCATAATCTTGTTCTTTTTTAGATAAGACTGGTTCAAAATATGCAGTTACTTCTAATATTTCATCATTATTTCCTTCATTTTCTAAAGTTATTCTTCTTATTTCTACTGGTTCATTTGAAGCAATTGTTGTTTTTATTTTAGTTTTTATATCTCCTTCTGTTATTTCTTGAATATTTTTATCTGGCATAAAACTTATTTGATATTTTGCCTCTGGTTCGTTATTCGAATAGTTACTGCTCCATATCTTTTTATTTTGTATATTTTTTATCGTAAAAAATATTCCTTGTGCTTCATCATTTGTTTTCTTAAATCTATTTATATATATATCACCATATTTACTAAATCCTTCTCCTTTTTCATTTGTTGCTATCATGTAATCTTCACTTGATAAAACATTTCCTGAAATTAATCTTTCATCTACTTTTGATATTGTTCTTACTATATAGTCTTCATAATCTTTATATTTTAATTTTTCTACCTTTTCTTTATTTTCTTTTGTTATTACAAAAGTTTCTGGCATTGTTTCTTGTAGTAAAATACTTACTGCTTCTAATTCTGGATTTTCAATAAAACGTTTTTGCAAAATATTTTGATTTATGAAATTATTTATTGAAAGCAAGATAAGTCCTTGATGATGTGCCATATATGTTTTTACAACACTTGATTTTTTTCCTTTATCTACTCTTTCTGGTGTATAATCTATAGATTCATAAAATCCAAATTTATCATACATTCCCTCTTTTTCTAATCTTTTTAAGTTTCTTATTTCTTCTTTTGGAATATCTAAAATAGCTAATATACTTCCGATAGCTTGATACTACTTGTTCATCTGCAAGCCCTCTTTTTAGTCCAAGCCATGGTATTCCGAATGCTTTATATTGATAGTTTCCATGTAAGTCTTTTAAATTAAATGCTGCTTCTGATATTCCCCATGGTATATTTAACTCTCTTGCATATTCCATTTGGCTTTTTATCATAAATTTGCAAGATTCATCAAGTAGACTTCCTTTATATCTTGGAATATTTATATTTGGCATTAAATATTCAAAAGCTGTTCCTGACCAAGATATTAATCCTTTATATTTTCCTAAAGTTGTTAAAGTTCTACTTAAATAATTCCAATGTTTTGTAGGTACATCCTTTTTTGCTATTGCAACTAAGCTTGCTTGTCTTGCTTCTGACGCTAATAAATCATAATATGAGTCTGTTAGTTTATTTTCTTCTATATTAAACCCAATTGAAAAGATTTGTTCTTCTTTGTTGTATAATTTTGAAAAGTCTGTATTTTCAATTAAATTATCTATAATTTTAATTAATTCTATATTTTCTTCTGTTTGTTCTTCTTTTAAAAATGATTTTACAACATATAGGTAACCTACAAGATTTCCACTATCTACTGTTGAAATATATCTTGGAATTAAAGGCTTTTTTGTTTTTATATCATACCAATTATATAAATGCCCATTCCATTTTTGTAAACTTTCAATACTTCTAATTATTTTTTCAACATATTTTGTTGCTTCTTTTTTTGTTATATATTTTAAATCATATGCAGAAATGACAGAAAGAAGTGATAACCCGGATATTTGTTGATGACGTTCTTGGAACTACTTTTTCTTTCCTATCTTCTTGATAATTATCAGGTATTAAATAATTATATTCTTCTATTAAATAGGTTTTAAAAAATTCCCATGTTCTTTTTCCAATATCTAAAATATATTCTTTTTCTTCTTTATTTATTTTCTCTATATTTTTTATTTCTCTTTCTTCTTTACTTATATACCACATAACTAAAGGTATGATTATCCATAAAACACCTATAAATATTGCAAATATATTTGTTCTTAAGACACCTAAACCTATTGCTACTAATCCTGCTAAAAAGTTTACACACATTTGGTTATAGTATGAAACAACAGTTGTTTTTGAATTTTTCTCCGCTTCTTCTGATGTTGTCCATTCTAGTAAATGTTTTTTACTTATTTTCATTCTATATATTGTTTTTATAATTGCTTTTGCTAAACTATATGCTTTATATGGAAGTGTTCCAAATGTTAAAATCCCTCTATATATTGCACCTTTAATTCCAGATATTTTAGGAGTAAATGTTTTTTGCTTTTTTTCTCCTTCTTTTTTGAATATGAAGTGATTTAATATTTCTAGTAGAAATGGAAAAATGCTAACTAAAGATAGTATTAAGACATATGGATAAATACCTTTATTACATATTAATCCAATAATATTTACATATATCATTCCTAATATTATTGATATTTCTAACATACTTCTTCTCAAATTATCAAAAATTTTATATCTTGATAATAGATTTAAGTTTTCTTTCTTGCTTATCCATTTTGATATTTGCCAGTCTCCTCTTGTCCATCTAGAAAGTCTTGTCATGAAACTATTATATTTAGTAGGATATCCATCCATAAGTAAAATATCTGATGCTAATCCACATCTTAAATAACATCCTTCTAATAAATCATGGCTTAAAACTGTATTTTCTGGTATTTTGTTTCTTAATATTTTTGAAAACACATGTAAATCATAAATTCCTTTTCCAGTAAATATTCCTTCACCAAAATTATCTTGATATGTGTCTGATATTGCATTTGAATATGAGTCAAATCCTCCTGCACCTGCAAATATTTTTGTAAATAATGTTTTGTAACTAATATCTAAATTTACTCCTACTCGTGGCTGAATTATTCCATATCCTTCTTCTACTATACCTTTTTTCTCATTTATTACAGGTTTATTTAAAATATGTGCCATTGCCCCTACTAGTTCAAATGCTGAATTTAATATTAAATCTGTATCTGCATCTAAAGTTATTATATATTTTATGTTTTTTAAGTAATTTCTTAAATTTTCATTTCCTTCTTTTATTTTGCTTTCTATTGTATTTTCTTTAAATGGATTTTCTATATTTCCTAAAATATATTCATTAAACTGATTTATTAATCCTCTTTTTCTTTCCCAACCTAAATATGAACCTTCTTTTTCATTTTTTACTCTTTTTCTGTATATAAAGTTAAAAAGAGGTATTTTTTCTTTATCTCCATTATATTTTTCGTTTAATTCTTTTACTTTTCTTTTTCCTTCTTCTATTACTTCTCTATCATATTCTTTTTCTTCTTCATTTTCTTCTTTACAATCTCCAAGTAGTGTAAAATATATATTTTCTGATTTATTTGCCAAATAAAATACTTCTAATTTTTTCATTAAATTTGCTACTTTTTCTTTAGAATCTACTATTGTTGGAATTATTACCATTGTAGTATTTTCTTTATCTATTCCAGAACTTAAATCTAATTTTGGTATAATTTTTGGTTTGACTGTTTTACTTAAAATATATTGAATTAATTGAATTGATACTTCTGATATCGGGATTAAAAATATTATAAATGTTAAAAAAGTGATTAGATTATTTCTAGTTACATTTCTAAACATAATTGATATTCCAAGTGTTAGGATGATTGTAAGCATACTTACTCCAAATATATACATCTTTTCTTTTTTATTTACTTTTTGCTTTTTATCTTTATATTTTAATGTATGATATAGCTCATCTATTCCTTTATCTATTAGATAATATCCAATATGTGATTCTTTGTTTTGACTATTTTTTGCTTTAGCTAAACCTAGAATTTTTCTTGATATATATATTTCTGAAATTTTAGTTTTTTTAGCTATTTCTTTTATTTTTGCTCTATAATATTCTTTGGTTTTATAGTCCATTTTCTCATAAATTCCACTTGGATCTTGTTTTAATATTTCTTCTACACCATTTACTTTTTCAAATATTTCTGTAAAATTAATTCTTTGTATCTTTTTTATACTTATAATGCTATTTCCCATTGATACTTTTCTTACTGCTATATCAAAATGTTCTTTTTTTATTACCTCAGAGACTGTAGTACCATTCATTTCAACTATTTCTTCTAATAGTTTTAAATATCTAGAACCTTTTTTTCCATATCTTTTTAAGATATATGACATATATTCAATAAAAGGATATTTCATATCTTGAAGATTTTCTTTTTTAATCTTTTTTATATTATTTCCATTAAAATTTTGTTCTTGCTTGTTTTTGTTTTCAACTAATCTTTCAACTATATTTTCAGCACGATATTTTTGCATTTGACTACTATATATTTTTTCTGATATTTCTCTTATATTTTCTATTAATGCAATTTGTAAAAATAGCCCTATATTCCAGATTTCTTCCATGTTTAATGTTTTCTTTTCTTGGTAACTTGCTAAATATTCTTCTAATTCTTCTTTTTCAATTTTGTTATCTGTATATGCTACAATTTCAGAGGCTAATACATATATTCTTGCAAAACCTTTATATCCCCCATTTGCAATTCCTATTAAATTTCTATATTTTTTTAGTGTTAATTCTTTTTCTATTTGTTTTACTGTTTGTTCTATGATATAGAAATTATCTAATAGCCACTCTCCTGCTGGATGTATATTAATTCCTAGTTTTAAGTGTTCATTTAATAACTGGTATACACTTTTTATAACATTATAGCTTTCTAGCATATGTGGCACTGGATATGTTGCCTTTTCTGATTTTTTTACCAAATTATGACTAGATGCTATTTTTTCTAAATACTTTTTTAATTGTTCTTTATCTAAAACTGTTCCATTTATTTTTAAAATTTTATTTGTTTTCAAAAAAATTCCACTCCTTGCAAAATATGTTTAAACATATTGTTTGCAAAGAGTGGATATTTTATACACTTAAAGGTTATTATCTATCCATATCTTCTTGTTCTGCTACTTGTTTATCTGTTTCTTGCCCTTTTTTATTTTCTATATCTTTAACTTTTATTACATAAGTTTCTAGACTTCCATCATCATTTTTAGAGATTTCAGTTACACCCATTTCTTCAATTTTTGACATATCATCTTTTAGGGCATTAATTGCATTTTCTCTATTGTAGTTTTCTTCTGCTTTTGATACATAATTTCTTACATTAGTGCTAGCATATTCACATTCCTTAAAATAATCTTTTAAATCTTGTGGTATTTGGTCACCTTCTGCTACTACTTCTCCATTTACTAATACTGATGCTAATTGTCTTGACTCATATGTAGCAGAGTTAGGGTCTGCCATATCGTTTTCTGGAAGTATTTGAATTTCATCTGTTTCTACATTATATACATTTGCTAATTTATCTTTTACAGTTGTTAAATATAAATCTCTTGTCTCTACTAACAAGTTTTGAATTTCTGCATCAGATAATTCATCAATATTTGCAACTGATTCTTTCATTGACTCTATTTGTTCTATTGTAGAATTTTCTAGCTTTAAGTCCTCTGAAGCTTTTAATGTTTCCTCAATTGGAGCTGGTGAATTTTGTCTTTGATGTTCTTGATATACCATATATCCACCTATAGCTATAGTAGCCGTAGCAGCAACTTTAGCTATCTTTTTTAATGCCTTACTTGACATAGCTCTTCCCTTACTTGATTTTGTTTTTGATGTATATCTTTCTTTTTTAAAATTTTGAACACTTAATCTTTCATTTTCACGTCTTTCATTTTCGCTATTTGCAAAGCTTGCTATTGAATATTGGTCTCTAAACATTCTCCCTTTTTCATTCATTTTTATTCCTCCTTTGCACAGGTATAACTACCTCTAACATTTATATTATACCACTTTTTAGGAATAAATGCAAAATTTTATGTATTATGTAGACTTGAAGGATGTATAGTTATTTTATTTCAGCAAAGTAATTATTAATTCCAGTATATATCCCCCATGCTAATTTTTCTTGGTATTCTTCTGTTTGAAGCTCTTGTTCTTCTTCTGGATTTGATAGAAAACCACATTCTACTACAGATATAGGTATCTCTACATTTTTCATTATATATATGCTATTTAATTTCATTGCTTTTCTGTTATTTTCCTTTTGAATTGCATCATTTAAGCTACTTTGCAAATATTCTGCTAGAGTTTTGCTATTTTCATTTTTAGTATTATAAAAACATTGCCATCCATAATATTGACTTTGAGGTATTTTATTTAAATGTATTGATACAAATATGTCTGCTGATGAATTATTTCCTATTTTTACTCTGTTTTTTATATCAGATATCTTTTTTTCTCTTAGTGTCTTTTTATCTAAATCATATATGGCATTTTCATCAGACCTTGTAAGTATTACTGTACTTCCACTTTGTTCTAAAAGTTTTTGTACTTCTAAAGTTATCTTTAAATTTATTTCAGCTTCTGTTGTTCCATTTTTACTTTCTGCTCCCTCATCTGATGGGTGCTTTTTACTGCATTTTAATATTTAATTAAAAATCTAATTTTATTTTAGATTGTTTTTCTTTAAAAATTAAATTCTATCTCAACTTTTTTGTCTTCATATACTTCAATTCTGTTTATTAGTTGCTTTAATATTTCATTTGTAAATTCTTTACCTTGTTTAAAATTTCTAACAATTTTCTTTAAGTTTTCTTTTGATATTTTGCTTTTATTCTTTTCTTGTAATTCTTCTAAAACTTTTTTAGTTTCTTTTAATTTACTTTTAAGTTCATCATATTGCAATTTAAAATCTTCTATTGATATTTTTCTATCTACTCTTTTGCTATATAACTTTTTCAATTCATTATCTATTTTTGTTTCTCTGTTTTTGAGTAGTTTCATTTCTTTATATGTTATATCATTTTTTCTATATTCATCAGTAATTTTATTTGTAGCTATATTAATATTTATTGTATTCAATTTTTGTTTTACAGCATTTAATACTATTTCATTTAATGTACTCTCCATAATCGTATGTCCTTTGTCACATATACTAGGGAATTTATAAATTGTCCTACACTTGAAATACCAACATTTTTGTGGATTACCTAATACTCTACTTCTTATTTTAGTTCTTGTTCTATATTTGTATTGCATTCTTGCTTTACAGTGTCCACAATATACCAATCCTTTTAATAAATACTCATATTTGTTTTTAGGTTTATAAAACTTTTCTTCCAACATTTTTTGTACTTTGTCAAATTGTTCTTGTGAAATTATCGCTTCATGTGTATTCTCTTTAAAAATCCATTCTTCTTTTGGTGTTTTATATTTTTTCTTCGTTCTGTAATCTGTATATATTTTATTTATTATCATCTTTCCTGTATAAAATGGATCTTTTAGAATTCTACTTATACTATCACTTCGCCATTCATTAATCGTTACCTTTTGCCCTTTATATTTCTTTGGTGTATCAATTTTCATTTTAGTTAAATATTTTGCAATCTCTCCTTGTGAATGTCCTTGTAAATACATTTCATATATTAATTTTACATTATCAACAACATTTTCATCTATAACAACTTTGTATTTATCTTCATCATCTTTTTTATATCCATAAGGTACATTTTTTTCAACATATTTTCCTTGTTTCTTCATATCAGTTTTTACAGATTTTATCTTTTTAGAAATATCTGCAATATAACTTTGATTCATTATCCCTCTTATCATTATAGTATCATCAATTTCATATCTTTCGCCACTATCTATAAATTCTGTTACAGAAATTAGTCTAACATCATTATCTGGGAAAAAAACTTCAGTATAATAACCTGTTTTATTTTTATCTCTAGTTAATCTTGATAAATCTTTAACAATAACCATATCTATTTTTTTTCTTAAAATATCTACTATCATTTTATTTAGAGCTGGTCTTGAGTTTAAAATGCCTGAATATCCATTATCTACATATTCATTAATTACACTAATATCATGTTTTTTAGCATAGTTTAAAGTAATATCTCTTTGTGCCTCTATACTATTATTCGTATTTGTATCTTCTTTTGATAGTCTTAAATAAATTCCTGCTTTGTATTCTTTCATAGTTATTCCATTCTATAACTATACTTTATCAAAAACATTATATCTGTAATTAATATAAATATGATTATCCCTGTCTATTTCTATATTGTAAATAATTTCAGATAATTTATCTCTGTTCCAGTTTTCAATATTAGATAATTCATTCATAATAGATATTAATTTTTCTTTTGTTATTGTTGGTCTTTTTTCCTTCTCTTTTAAAATCGAATTAAGATTATTCTTTATGTTTGTTCTTCGTTCTATTTCTGTTTTATAAAATCTTTTATAATCATCAATTTCTATAATATCATTTTTATAATCCTCATATAGCGAAGTTATTGTCTTATCAGTTTTTTCAAGTTGCTTTTCGAGAATTTTTATATTATCATCATATATCTTTGTACTATTTTCATTATACTGATTTAAAATTAAGTTTTCTAATTTATCGCTTTTACTTATTTTGCTTAATTTTTCTTTTACATTTGCTATAACTATTTTTTCAACTATCATCTCGTCAATTGCTTTATATTTTCTATTACAATCAACAGTATTATTCTTTCTTACAGCTGTTCCACAATATATTTTTTTAGACTTAATATTTCCATCTTTATTTCGAATTACTTTAATTGCCATTTTCGTTCCACATTCTTTGCAAAATACAATTCCATTTAATTTCCATTCATATTTTCTATGTCTTGTTTTTTTATGAATACTTAATTTAGTTTGAACTCTTTCAAATTGTTCTTTAGAAATAATTGGCTGATGAGTATTTTCTACAATTTGCCATTCTTCTCTAGGTATAATTTTTACTTTTTTAGATTTATAGCTTAGATTAATCTTTTTACCATACTCTGTATGTCCAATATAAACTTTGTTTCTTAAAATCCTACTTATAGCCTCATTTCTCCAATTATAATCTCCGTTTTTAGCTCCTCCAAAATCATAATAATCTGGGCAATATATTTTTTGTTCTTTCAAATACTTAGCAATATCTGTAATTTTTGTCCCATCATCATACATATTAAAAATCGTCTTTATTACTCTTGATTGCTCTTTATCTATCTCTAATTTGTTTTTATTCTCTTTGCTTTTTTTATATCCATAAGGTGCTTTTGCTGCTAAATACATTCCTTTTTCTTTTCTAGCCCATACACCGCTTCTTACTTTCCTTGAAATATCTTTACTATACCAATCATTAATTAGAGTTTTAAATTGTATCATATCATTATTTGAATTTTTTAAATATGTATCTACATTATCCAAAATTGAAATGTACCTAATATTTTTTTCTAAAAAATATATTTCTATGTAATAGTTAGCTTCAAAACTATTTCTTGAAAGCCTTGATAAGTCTTTAGTTATAACAGTATTGACGACACCATTTTCAATATCTGTAATCATTTTTTTAAATGAAGGCCTATCTGTATTTAAACCAGTATATCCATCATCTATGTATAAATCATATAATTCAAATTCTTTTCCTAACTCTTTTATTTTATTTTCTATAATGCTTTTTTGACTAACAATACTATCACTTTCTTCCTTATCACCATCTTCCTTTGATAATCTTAAATAACCTGCCACTTTATATTTTGTATTTTCCATAATAGTTACTCTCCTTCTTTCTCGATAGTAACTATTCCTTTATGTAACAAGGATTATACAAAATATTTTTGATAATATCCAGCATTTTTTTAATAATTACTATCTTTTAATTAGTGCTATTCAGTTTTTGAAGAGCATACCTACTCAGTATGTTATATATTTTTTCTATGTCATTATCTTTTTTAGTTCTTGCTATTACAGTATATTCTTGATTATCTATGGTATATGTAGTTTTTTCTTCTATGTAATCATTCACTCTAACACCAACTCCTTTATACACCATATTATCAATCTATAAATTTTATTACTTTTGTTTATTAGTTATAATTGAATTTTCATTCACATAGGAGATTTGCCCTCCTCTCCTTTTCTAAGAAGCTATCCCTTTACATCATGTTAGCCAGATAGAAGTTTCATTATATGTTTTATAACTAATTATAATACAAAATATTTACTGTGTTTTTTTGACAATTATATTTTGTATATTTTTCAATGTGCTATTTTTGACTTTTATAGTATTTTGTAATACAATATTGTCAAACAACTTGTAATACGATTATAATTGTTTGATATTGGAAATAACACTATACAACAGAAAAAAATTTTTTATTGATTTATGGTTGTTTGATAGGAGTGTAATTTATGGATTTTTATATTGCTTTTGATAAGAATAGCAATACTGAATTTTTATTATATAGAGATATGATTCATAAAGATAAAACAGAGGAAACAGAGGAAATTTATTATTCTGAACCTGTATTTAAATCCAAAGTTATGCCAATTGGAACTTTTCTTTTGAATTTTTTAAATACAGACTTTAAAAGTGCAGATATTCGGGAATTTTATTAGAAAATATTGCTATGCGTCTTTATATTATCAAAAACATCCTGAAAAAATAAAATCTGGAATTAATTTTATTGGTCTAGAACTAAATAAAAAAGATTATTTTTTAGGTTTGTTCGAACTTATGCGTTCTGAAGAAGAACATTTTATTAGCGTTCAAAATATATTTTTAAAACATCTAAATCTACCTTATGATAAATCAATTGTAGATGATATTGACGAAGATTATGATGATATACCTGCTACTCCTGAAGAAATAGAATTTGATAAACAGTGGGAAGAATATTTTGAACAAAAAAGTACTTTAGCCCAAAAAAGACTTGATTTATTTAAGAAAAAATATCCCAAAATATATGAGAAATACGAAAAACAACATTATAGCCGTTTACAGAACTATAATGCAGAAAATGATATTATTGAAATTTCTGGATTAATAAATAGTTTAGCATTAGACTTTACTTTTGGTGCATATTATTTATGTGGATTTAATTTACCTTTGTATAATATACCATATTGTTTTTGCAGTTCTGATGTTGTAAGTATTTTAGCAATTGAATTTAAAGAGTTTATATCAGATAAACGCCATATAATTAAGCAATGTAAAAATTGTGGCAGGTATTTTATTCCAAAAAACTTAAGGGATATTAAATATTGTAATAATATTTTTAAAAATAACAAGACTTGTAAAGAATTAGGAAAACAAATAAGTTATAAAAAATCATTAAAAGATGATGAATTACTTGATATGTATAGAAAAAGGTATCTTTCTTTGGCTAGTTCTGTTTCTCATTATGGTACTGAAAAAGCAATTGAAAAGTTTGAAAATTATAAACAAGATGGAGCTGTTATAAAGAAGAAATATTTGAATAAGGAAATTAGTGGAAAAGAGTTTGAAAAGTGGATAAAAAATACAAAATAATAAATTTAATTGTTGCGGGAAAATATAATAATTTTTGATAAATAATTTCTATAAATGAAGTGATAAATATTGTATATAAAATCTAACAGTTTTAGTTAGATTTTTTTGTCTACAAATATTTTAATCGTTTATTTTGTAATTATCCTTAAAATATAATCCATCAGCAAAAGCATATTTGTATAATTCTTTTATATAAACATCATTCCTTTCATCTGTTAAGTCTAATAAACTCGTGACTTCATCCATAATATCTTCTTGTCCTATTGCTTTTAGTTTTTGTAATATTCCTACATACTTTTTCATAACACCATTCGCAACTTTTTTATATTCCTCTTTTTCTTCTATTTTAGTGTATATTGTTGAGTATCGTACTAAAATAAAATCTTCAAATTTATTATTAAATTCTTCCATATTTTTCTCCTTCTACGCCACCAAGTAAGTAATTTTCTTTATAAAAAATAGTGCTTACATCATAAGAAAGTTTTATTTTATTATCTCTTGTATATTAATTTTGATTTTAACATATCATAGAAAATAAGTCAATATTTTATTTCCATTTCGGCATAATGCCAATATATCATTGTTTTATTTTAATCGATTATTTTATATCATTTTTGAAAAAGGAGGACATTATGGAAAGAAAAAGTAATTTAAAATCTATTGGTCACAATATTCAATTAGCCAGATTGAAAAAAGGTTTTACTCAAGAAGTTCTTGCAGAAAAATGCAATGTTTCAGCAAAATATATTAGTGCTTTGGAAACAGGTCTTTCTGCTGGAAGTATTCCTCTGATTATAGATATTTGCAATATATTAGATATTACTCCAAACTATATTTTTGATAAAGCTTTAAATATAAATAAATTAAATAATTCCATTAATATAATAGATTCTCAAACTTTAATATATTATGAAAAACTAAAAACTGAAAATAAAGAATTTGTTAATGAAACAATTAAACATCTATATAATATGCAAAAAAAGAGATAATAAAATATTTTCTGCAAAAAACAAAAGCAAAGTCTTCCTCTTTGCTTTTGTTTTTATCTATTTTATTCATCTACAAGTTCTATTCCTTGATTTTCCTTCTGTGTACTCAAGCTAGGTCTCTTTTCTACATTTTTTGTTACTGACTGTTGATTAACATCTACTTTTAAGCTACTTAAGAAATCATTTTTTTTAGATTTATCTTTTTCTTTACCTTCTGTAGTTAATTTATAGAATTTTCCTTTTCCAACTTGAATTACTGCATCAGGATTTACAGATTGAATAGCAGTAATATCTGTTACTCTTTCTCCATTGATTCTTATTGCACCTTGTTTCATCAACCTTCTAATTTCTGCTTTAGACTTATAGTTTCCAGATGTCATAATAGCATCTACAACTGCTTGCCCTACATTTTCCATTTTAGTATCAAACATAATTGTTGGGGTATCTTTTGGTGCTTGTTGTTTTTGAAATGCAGTTTTAAATGTTTCTTCTGCTTTTTCTGTATCTTCCCTACTATGATATAGCCCTGTTATTTCTTTTGCCAACTCCATCTTTATATCACGAGGGTTTTCACCATTTGCTAATCTTTGTTTTATCTCTTCAATTTGGTCTGGATGCACATCTGTACAAAGATTATAATATTTTATTATTAGGTTATCAGGAATTTTCATTACTTTTTCGTACATTACAGAAGCATCTTCATTAATTCCTATATAGTTTCCTAAACTTTTACTCATCTTTTCAACACCATCAATACCTTCTAATATTGGCATAAATAATGTAATTTGAGGATCTTGTCCAAAATCTTTTTGTATATTTCTTCCCATTAAAACATTAAAAGTTTGATCTGTTCCTCCAAGTTCTATATCTGCTCCTATTGCAACAGAATCATATGCTTGCATTAACGGATAAAAGAATTCATGTACTGAAATTGGTTGTTGTTTTTCATATCTATTTTTAAAATCATCTCTTTCTAGCATTCTTGCTACTGTACACTTAGATGCTAAGTCTATAACATCCCTAAAATTCATTTTACCTAACCATTCACTATTATATCGTACTGTTGTCTTTTCTGGGTCTATTATTTTAAAGATTTGTTCTTGATATGTCTTTGCATTTTTCTCTACTTCTTCTCTTGTTAATTGTTTCCTTGTTTTTGATTTTCCTGTAGGATCTCCTATCATACCTGTAAAGTCACCTATAACAATTACCGCTTCATGTCCTAAATCTTGCAATTGTTTTATTTTTCTTAATACAACTGCATGTCCTAAATGAATATCTGGTGCTGAAGGATCTAATCCTAATTTTATTCTTAATGGTCTATTTTCTTTATCTACCTTCTTTAGTTTTTCTATTATTTCAGCATCTTGAGTATGGCTATCACTACCTTTTAGCATTATCTTTGCTGTTTCTCTAATGTCCATAGAACTCATTCCTTTCTCATTTTTTAATATACTGTTCTATTTTACCATAAATTACTAAATAAGTCAAATTTATCTAAAAACAAAATGTATTTAATTTATGATAAAATCACCTTA
>OCPV01000925.1_pt1 | contig 18412 bp, 21 predicted proteins | sample 1538511 | NCBI WGS metagenome assembly OCPV01 (sample SAMN04571704, study PRJEB22368) | human gut metagenome | biome: human gut; material: stool | host: Homo sapiens | place: Luxembourg | collected 2012-08-30 | reverse complement strand
ATTTGTATCACTAACCACCCACACCGTAACACCGGGCAAGCGTTCGTCATGATGAGTTTCTCACCATCCCTTGCACCCTTCGTCATGATGGGTTATACTATCCATGTCATCAGGCAAGCCCACCCACCACCGAAAGGAACCCGCCATGACCCGTATTGTCATCGCCTCCGACGTCATCAACCTCGCCGATGACCATCAGCTCTACACGCTCGCCTTTGTTGACGATTGCGACGATGTTTGCTCCCTTATTCATTTCACATCGGAAGAAGAAATGATGTACTACTGCAACGTATACGACGTTGATATCATCACTGCCGGATGTGAGTACGGTTGCGAAGCCATGGACTACGAGACCGGTACCCCGGTCTACTACGACGAGCACATCAACTATGCCAACGCCATCTAGGTGTATTTATCTATGTTTCCTTCACAAAACCGCCTATTGTCCCTTGACACTAGGCGGTTTTCCTGTTTATCGGTTATAATACATTCGTCAAGCGTAACCCCGGCTATTGGGGCCTGGTCGTGCTTTAACCAGCACTTGCAACCGCCACGCCGGAGCGCATACATACGGCTCTAACCACCGCCTACCACATCTAGGAGGTGTCAACCTATGGAAATGGAAATGCTCTCTCAACTCATCGGCGACATCGGCTTTCCTATCGCCGCTTTTGCCGCCATGTATTACATGTGCAATACGACCCTCGGCGAGTTTCGCCAGTCGATGGACAACTTTAAAGAATCCAACCACGAGCTTATAAGCCAGGTTAAGAACCTGTGCAACACCGTGGAATCCCAGCATCCCGAGAAGGAGGGTTAACATCATGGCAGAAGCCACCAACAACGACGTGGTCAAGGACACCGACGCCGACACCCGCGACGATATCGACTCCTTCAAGACCGACGAGGAGCAGGAGGTTCGCGACACCGACGCCGACACCAGGGACGACATCGACGCGACCAAACGCGTTCAGGACGACATCAACCGCAAGCTTACCAGCATGGGAGAGGCAATATCCAACCTCACCAAAGTAGTCTCCACCCTCGTAAAGTCCGGGACCCCTGCAAGCGCCGACACCGGCTTTGCCTCTACCAACGACGCTGGGAAGGCTACCGTCAAGCCTATTTCCGACCTCGATATCTAACAACGTTTCACGTGAAACATTAGGAGTGTTTAACCATGGCAGAGAAGAACTCAACCATAATGGCTTCGGTCTGGCTCGAAGCCACCAACGATTTCCAGCAGCGTATTCCCAACCCTACCATCCACGGAATCGACAAAACCCTCGGGGCTTTGTTCGACCCGCTCAACAACGACATGTGGAACTATTTTGTGAGCGCGCTGGTCATGCGTATCGGCATGGTTCGCGTCCGCAATCAAGAGTTTAAGAACCTCCTCCGCGAGTTCAAGGGAGCCTCGCTGCCCTACGGTCACACTATCCAGGAGATTGTGCCCAAGTGGATTAAGGCGCACGCCTATTCCCAGTCTTCCACGTTGCTTGACGTCAACGCACCGGAAGCACAGGAATGGTTCCACAGCCGTAACCGCCAGGACATGTATCCGATTAGCATCAACGAGGTTGAACTCCGCCAGTCCTTTGATTCGGAATACGGCCTTTCCTCCCTCGTGGCCGGTTTCCTCAACGCGCCGATGAACGCCGACGAGTACGACGAGTACCGCATCATGTTGGAGCTTATCGCCTACTATGAGGAGCATTGGGGCTTCTACACTGTCAACCTCGACAACGACCCCCTCACCACCGAGGCGGGCGGCAAGGAGCTTCTCAGGCAGGTTCGCACCCTGACCGGCAAGATGAAAGTTCCCAGCTCCCGATACAACGCCAACGTCATTGACATTCCGGTCTTTGTGTCCGACCCGTCGGAGCTGATGCTCATCACTATCCCCGAGTGCGAGGCCAACCTGGACGTCGAGGTGCTCGCTTCCCTTTTCCATGTGGAGCTTGCCGACATCGACGTGCGCCGAATCGTCGTGGACGAGCTGCCCATCCCCAACGCCTGTGCACTGCTCACCACCCGGGATTTCTTCGTCTGCCACGACACCTTTAAGGGAATGCGCTCCTTCCAGGACGGCAGCAACCTCACGACCAACTACTGGCTCCACCATCAGGGTATCTATTCGGTCTCTCCCTTCGTGCCCGCTATCCTCTTCACCTACGGCGGCACCGCGACCGTAACCCCCACCGTCACTATGAACGTTACCGGCGTCGAAATCACCCCCGCCACCGCCACCGTCGAGCCTGGTAAGACCCAGCCCCTCAACGTGCAGCTTCAGGGCACGCTCACTGGCTCTCCCGTCACGGTCGACCTTACCGGTCTAGGCGTCCGCCCGAACGCCGTCACCTGGGACATCGCAGCCGACTTCGACCTGAACAACCGCACCTGGATTGACAACAAGAACGTCCTGCACCTGCAGAAGACCGGAGCTACGAAGGGTGGAAAGCTCACCCTCACCGGCACCGCGTCGTACATCAACCCCAGCGGTGATACCCAGACCTATACCGACACCGTGGCTATCACGGTCGGTTAGTTATACTTCGGCCCTCCCTTCGGGGAGGGCCTTCTTTAGTTTCACGTGAAACACTAGGAGGTGAACATATGCCAGTAACCACCTGGGAGCCGGGAGCCACCGTAACCCTTTACCGCGTTCCGTGGGACATAAACTATCACGACGTTGTGCAGTTCGACACCATGGCCGACCGCCTGAACTACTTTGCTACGCTCGAATCCCTGAGCATCGGCGTGCATTCGTCGGTATACTGCTACCCCGGTGAGCCTATAACCATCGACGTACCCTATACGTCGGCGTTTCACTACAACTATGTTGTTGTAAGCAACCCGGTACGTGACACCGACCCGGTAACGCCTCCCATCAACTATTATTATTTCATCGTCGGATGCACCCAGGACGCACCCCAGCCGACCACGCTGACATTGCAGCCCGACGTGTGGCAGCAGTATCTCTTTGACGTCGAGATGGGCACCGGGTACTATACCCAAGGGCACCTCCCCATGGTAAACGCCCCATGCCTCGCGACCGACAACGTACCGGCAACCCTCAACCGTTACTTCAGCATTCCGGAGGGGTTGGACAACGGCCCCGAATTCCAGGATTTTTACGTAGAGACATACAGCCTGCAGACCGGCTCCAACGGTGTTGCCAAGGCCGACTACCTTGCCATAGTGTCCACCGCCGACCTCACCGCAGACCCTGGGAGCGTGGACAACCCCACGCTCAAAAGCGCCGTCGGCGGCTTTTACAACGGTATCTTCTCAGGTTCAGCGGTCTACCTAATCGATCTGGACACCTCCGCCAGCTCGGTCTCCCAAATCCTCCATGAGATGAGCCTGTACAGCTGGGTCACCCAGTGCATCGTGTCCATCACCTCAGTACCGCACGCCCTAGTGCAGTCAGACGACATCGGGCCGGCAGGGCATCTCTTCGGGGCAAGCGCCAACCCCCAGCTGATGACCTTCCACGCAGCAAGCGACGGTATATTCGACCTTGGAAGCACCGGTGCCAGCATTAAAACCGGCGTCATCCTCAACCAGGGTTGGGACGGTCTTACCGACTACAAGGACCTGCGAAAGCTGTGGGCATACCCTTACACCGTGGTAGAGCTTTCCAACGGACAGAACAGCGTATTCCTCAAACCGCAGCTCCTCCCCGCCAACGACACCCCCGTCAAAATCATGGCATGTGCCGTGGCTCCCTACCTGGAAGCAGCCGCCATCCCCTGGGGTTACGGCAGCAACAACCCAGGTACCTTCACCCTGTCAATGGTACAGACCGACGGCACTGCAACTACCACGAGCAGTGCAACCGTACCGTTCGGTGACCTCCTGGACACAGCCGTGTGGTTCGACCAGTTCCCCCAATGGTCGATTATCAACAACTCAGCCATAGTCTATATGGCATCCACTGCACACTCTCGCCATTACCAGTACGACACGGCGTCATACAACCAGGAGATGAGCACGCTTAACCAGGCCCGCAACTTTTCGAACCAGGTTGGCTACCCGTTTTCGCCTTCCGACCAGGCGTACATGGCCCAGGCCGCCAACACCCTGCGCAGCCTCGGTACCGGTGCAATCAGCTCCGGGGCCGAAGCCATCGCCAGTTGGGGCCGCGACCTAGGCTTGGGCTGGACCCAGCAGGGTACCAACGCAGCCATGGGCCTAGCCCTCGGCGGTATAGTCTCGCAGGTACCCTACATCGGCGAGGCATGGAGTGGACTCAACACCGGGCTTAACGACTACAACTTTGATACTGCGAAGATAGCCGGTGACTACGCCCAGGCCATCAAAGCCGTCGAGTCCGGCGTTGCGGACGCCCAGCTAAAGCCTCCCAGTTCGGTCGGTAACGTTGGTGGGCAGGGAATGCGTTATGCCAACGGCTTGGCCTATACCCTCTTCGTCAAGTACAAGCGCATCACCTCTGCCTATGTGGCAAAGCTTGGGGACTACTTCAAGCGTTGGGGATACACCGTTAACCGCTACATCGACATCCCCAACGACCTGCGCATATGCACGCCGTGCTCTTACTGGCGCTTTGCGGAGGTCTACCTAGAGTGCGCACGTGCAGACGAGACGGACAAAGACCGCATCCGCGCCATCTTGCAGCAAGGCACTACTGTCTGGGCAGAACCAATCCAGATAGGCAAGGTGAAGCCGACCGACGTGCAACCCATCCAATCCAAGATACAGACCTATTACACCTAGGAGGTGAACCATGCCTACAAACCTCAACATGAACTTCAACCCCGCAGGTCCGGTCAACGTCGGTTTCGACCCGGCCCCTGGCTGTCTCTGCGCATCCGACATCGAGGACACCGCCTGGACTACAGCCGAAATGAACGCCAGGACCCAACGGTTCTGGCGCAACTACATGATGACCCTCGCGCTTGAGCAGTTCGAGTGGGTGAACCTTCCCGAGGAGGTAGACCCCCGCTTTGTGGAGATGACCCTGCTTTATCAGGGGTGGGGTTGCTTCTTTGAGAAGGCCCCGGGCGTCCTCGCCTTTGCCGGGGGGTCGCAGACCGACATGCTGGACATGTACTACAACCCCCAGGAGGTGCAGCTTATCGCCGGCAACGGCACCGAGGTTTGGGACCGGCGTTGCGGCGATGTGGTCAAGGTGGCCCCGGACGGGACCCCGTATGTCGAGGTGGCCAACGCCGCATACTGCTTCGACAACGTGTTGCGATACCCCATGATGGACTATATCGACCTCTATTCACGCCGTCTAGCCCATATAGACCGTACCATAGACGAGAACGTTCTGGCCCAGCTCACCCCATGGGTCCTCACATGCTCGGAAGAGGCACGGCAGGACACCGTTAACTACTTCAAGCAGCTTATAGGCCACGAACCCGCCATCATCCAGAACGAGGGGTTCAGCTTATCGGCACAGGCTGGGGTGCTCAATACCCAGGCTCCCTTTATCGCCGACAAGCTCCATGACCTCAAAATCGACCTTATCGCGGATATCATGAATTGCCTAGGCACCGACTCCATGAGCGGTGAGAAGCGTGAGCGTATGATTCAAGGCGAGATGGACAGCAACAACGAGCAGATTGCACTATCCCGCCACTCCCGCCTCGACGCCCGACGCCAAGCGGCAGACCGGGCCAACGAACTGTTTGGCACAGATATCAAAGTAGAGTGGAAAATCAACCGTCGGGCCGACAACGAGGTTGCTTTGGATGACTTCAACACCCAAGGGGGTGACGCAGCAGATGAGTCCTTCGCCTACCTCGAATAACGTCTACCAGGTGAACCCCGCAATCGGCATCGGCCAGCAGTACAACATGACTCTGTACGACGTGCTCAACTACGGCTACGACCTGGGGCTTGCGGACTACCCAATCTGGGACGAGTCAAAGCGTCAATGGCTTAACGACCTTATCGTAAACCACTTCATGTGGCGGGAGATACGCGGGGAGACGCCCTACCAGTTCATTTACTTTTTGAACCGTAAGATGGTCGAGCACATGCCGACGCTCAATCCCATTTTCGAGACCCTTCAAAATATAACCGCCGACGAACTCTCCCGCACCTCTAGGTCTAATACCGACCACGTGAGCGACTCCACCGTGAACGGCAACCAGACCGCAGACGCCTACAGCTCCCGCAACCCTAAGGAGACCATGGTAGGCAAAGACCCAACGCTGTACTACGATGCAGGGCAGCACAACACCGGCCAGAACAGCGCAGCCAACCACCTGCAAGACAGCTATAAAAACGACACCTACGGCAACGTGGTCGTTGGCTTGCAGCAGTGGGCGCTCGGCGTCAACAACGCTCTTGAGATGCTGTTTACCTCGCTTGAGGTCTGCTTCTGCCAGCTGGTAAGGCCAAACATCAACGTGTATTAGGAGGTCTGTATGATTGACGATTCTTGCGAAGTCCCCCGCGAAAACCTGGACGACGGGTTCAACCCGTGCCGAAAGCAGGTCGTGGAGAACGGAGATCTTGAGGCATACGCCCACATGTACGACGTTATGAACGAGCGATACGACCGGGAGGATGAAACTAGCTACCTTGACTGGGTCAAGAGGGATAAGATTACCTCTACAACACCTGTACTATTAGCAGGAAACAATACGCAAATCTATGCTAATAGCACAAACGGCGAGGGCTGCGTTAATATGTTGCCGTCGAGTGCGTTTAACAATCCTGAAAATCATACCGAAGCGTCAATACCCTCAGCTAAAGCCGTAGCCGACTACGTAGCTGGGGCCGTAGCCGACTACGCCCCCATCCCCCTCCCTATCTCCAAAGGCGGCACCGGTGGTAACACCCCTTATGTGGCCGACGATTTGGACAGCTCTGCTATCTTCGTGATGCACGACGCCCCTAACGACCGGTACGATGCAGTGCCGATGAGCGCGCTTACGGGGTATCTTGATACGCGGTACTTGCCTGTAAACAGTATACCTATCCCCCCAAATTCTGACTTGAATGAGTACAAAACCCCAGGTAAGTACGCAGTTGAGGGTGATAGTGTAGTTCCGTCGATAATTAATACACCTATCAATCTTACTAAGGCGTTCGATATATACGTTTTCCCTGCTTTAACTGAGAATTACTATATAGGACAGCAGCTTACTACGTACGATGGTTCAGGTACATATTACAGATTTTACTCCAGTAGTACACAGCAATGGTATCCCTGGACCCTTCTCTACCCAACACCATCTAGCACTATCCCCAACCCCCTGCCTGTAGACCAGGGAGGAACGGGTGCGCAGACACGTCGCCTAAAGACCGCTGCTGGCCTCACGCTGTTACCGGTAATCGACTCTATCGGTGCCTCCGGCGCGCTCAACGGGTACACGTCGGTTACTAACATCGCCACGTTTATCACGACCAACAATATCCGGCCAGAGATTACGAAAGCGTTCGAGAACCACATCGCCGACGCTGTGGCAGACAACGACCTGCTGCCTACCAACGCGCTGATGATGGATTATGTTGACGCACATTCTATGGATACACCTCCCCACAAATTCTATTATGCAGTGTCACCCTTTCCATCGGACACCTGGGAAGGTGAGATGACTATAAATGTGACACCGGTCTTTTCAGTAAAGATAGGAGCCTATACATACGTCTTAGCTCGCGTATACGCTTATAAAAGATTTAACTACACCGGTAGTGCCGATAACATCAATCTTTTTACAATTCTAAAACCTGTAGGGGACTACCCGAGTATTTTTAGCGATTCCACACGCATACCTCTAACATTTAACGTTTTCGGAAGGTCTAATACAGTAGGTACATACGGCTTGACGCCGAAAGGAAGCGCTGCGAACCTGTCGCTTAACAGCCAAACAGTATCTTCTGTGTTTAATTTGGGAAATTTCGACATAACATCTAACCTAAAATGCGTGTTCGGAGAGGGAACAGACACCCCTGGCGTAGCCGTCAACGTCGACTGTATGGCCCTCATGTGGCATTCTGAGTCGTAAAGGAGCATCTCATGCCCAACACCTACCCCACGCCTCCGGCATACACGCCGGGGGCTGGGCAGGGCGGCTACTGGTACCGCCCTCCCTTCACCCCTCGGTTCTCCATCCCCCAGGCGTTCGGCGAGGCTCTGAGCTACGAGGCTCAAATACACTGGCTCGCGGGCCTGTGCTCGGACGCAGACTCCATGCTGCGCACCTTGAGCGCCATGCACTTCTACTACGGGACCGCTTCGGTAGACACTTGCGCTTTTACGGCCTACGAGCCTTTCACCTACACCGATGCCAGCATTCCCGACGCCGACCAACCCAAGGTAGGCGATTTCGTCGGCCTCGTCGTGCCAGACGCGGACACCCGCTATCTCGGAAAAAACGCACTCCATATCACCCGCGTCGTCGAGTGGGGGCAACCCTGCAACAAACTGACGCTGGCCTGGTACTGCACCGTGCACGACCCGACCGCTTGGCTTGCCAACCTGGAGAGTCAGCTTGAGGAACTTGCAACCCGCGTCACGTCGCTTGAGATGCGCATGACTTCCGCCGAAAACCGTATAGAGACGCTTGAGGACACCGCTGCGCAGCATGGGGACGCCATCACGGCCTTGCAGACCTCGGTGCGCAACCTCACGACCGCTGTGACCAACCTCGAAGCCGACATCGCTGCACTCGAGGCAAAGCACGACGCCGACATATCGCGGCTCGACGGAAGAATCACCGTGCTTTCAAACCAGGTGACGCAGCTATCGACCAAGACGTCTAAGACCCTGACCGACATCCTTGGCAAGATTTACGGCGGCGGAACCATCGACCAGAACACCGGGGCGGTCACGTGGGGTAGCGGAGCGACCCCGATTCCCGTGTCGACCATCAACATCTACAGCGCCGACGCAAACCCGAACCCTGCATCCAGCGCCGGACTCATCGCGCACGCCGGTGTGTCCGACAACGACCTTTGGCAGAAGTAGGCGAGGCCCATGAGCTATCCTACGACGCCTTACGCCTCCTCCACCCTCTACTGCGATTGGGTAGGCCAGTACGGCGATTTCATGAACGTGAGCTTCCATTTCAACCTAGGTTGCGAACTTTTCGAGGGTTCGGGTCCCGATGCGGGCAAATGGCGTCTCGACTCGTCCGTCACCGACTGGTCCGCCTACTGGGACTGGGGGTCTGCGGTCGGCGGCGGCTTCATCAACGTGGGCGGCATCTGCTGGGCGGACTTCCCGCTCACCACGTCGATGATAGACCTCGCCGATGGCGGGGATGACACATACGCTCTGTGCGTGCAGCAGCGAAACGCCGTCTTCGGCAGTGATGCCGGCTTCAATTCTGCCAACATCTGGGGGTTGTATGCCGAGGACATGCACAAGCCCCCAACCGTGTCCGGCGAGTGGGGAGGCTCCACGACCCACTCCCAGGTGATAACCGGAGACCCCTTCTCCACAGACATTACCATCATCGCTCCTTACACACGGTGGTATGACTGGGACAGAACCGACCCCAAGGCCGTCATGGGGGCTGGCGGAACTTTCTCGGTATCGTTCTCCAAGGTCTTTGCCGACTACTATCCCGGTGCGCGCATGGTGTCGGGTGCGTGGCACAGCTCCAACCAGCCGGAAGGCCTCTGGCGCATGGAGTCCGGCACGTGGCAGCCGGTCAAGAACCGCGAGGGCGACCCATCCGCAGCCAGCGGCTTTAGGCACAGGTCCGCCAGCTGGGTACCGGAAGCGAAGTTTTAACCACGGCCCCGGTGTTTCACGTGAAACATCGGGGCTTTTTTTAGTTTGGAGGTGCCTTATGGCGTTTACTGACAATCAAAAACTCTACGCGATGTACCTGCTAGGCCTTTGGGAGTCCTCATGTGCGTGGGACTCCACCAGTTACGACGCCCACGTCAACTGGGGGGATGCCAAGTCGATAGGCATATTGCACTGGACTTACGGCAGCGCAGTCCGACTGTGTGCCACCATGGAGGCGCACGCCCCGAACCAGTGGGCGGCGCTCCCCCAGAGCTGGCGTGACGTGGCGTCTGCGGGAGGGGACTTCGAGTCGGTCGATTTCGGCTCTGCGTCCATTGACAGATGGTGCGCCAGCGTGCGCGACAACTACGACGAGGCCGTGGCGCACCAGACGTGGTACTGGATGGACACGACGGAGCCGGAGTCCTTCGAGGACCACCGCTCCACCCTCGAGAGCGACCTAGGCCCCATGCCGACGCAGAACGCGACGGTAATAAAAAACCTGATATTCTATATGCGTCTACGGCACAACATGGGATACTACGTGGCCGACGTCTTCAACGGCGCGGGCGGTTGGGAGGCGTCTTTGGAGGCCGTGCGCGACCAGGCGCTCTACGAGTACAGCCTTTTCCGAGATTATGACATATACGGCCAGGGGTGGGCGAACGCCACCAACGACATATACAGGCAGCTGGCAGACTGGGACGGTGAGAGCGCGCCGCCGGAGTTCGGGGCGGTCCTCGGGTACGACCGCTCGCCAAGCTCCGGCAGCGGTGGGGGCGTTGCGGGCGATTCGGGCGGCACCGAGGGCGGGGATAGGCCCTCCACGCCCGATTTAACCTCATCAAACAACCTCTACATACAGCGCTACGGTGACGATATGGTGCTTTTTATGAGGGATGGGACGCGGGAGCTTTTCCACAAGACCACCGGGTCCGTATGGGTTCCCACCTCGCGAGCATCTAAAGTCGAGGCCGGGGGAAACACACCGGTCACGCCTACCGAACCAGCCCCGCAGCCGCCAGCCGGCGAGGGCATCCCGGGGGCTGCGGAGATGCTTGAGTGGTGCGAGGCGCATCAGGGAGCGTGGTACTACCAGCAGGGTACCTACAACACGCTTGAGACCGGCGGTCCCTGCGACTGCTCCGGGTTCGTGTCGAGGATGCTGTGGGCTTTCGCCCCGTCCGTCTGGAATGCCATCGGCGGGGGAGACTTCCAGTTCTCGACCCAGCAGCTGTGGAACGCGTGCACCGACATAGCCGTGAGGCCGACTGAGATGCCGGACTTGAGGGACGGTGACGTGTTCTTCGAGAACAACCAGCCAAACGCAGACGGGGTTGTGAGCTGGTCCAACGGCGGCAGGGGGCACGTGCTGATGTATTTGGGGGGTAAATGGTGGGACGTGACCACCGACTGGGACGGTAGGCCTTCCAGCGGGGGTCCCTACGTCATGAACGACGCCGACACATTGGTCACGAACCCCAACTGGTGGACGGTGGGCAACCCGTTCTGGTGCGTTTCCAGGTTCCCCTACTAAAAAAACGAGAAAGACCCCCGACTCATCGGGGGTCTTTCCTTAGCTGACGGTTGGTTTGATGCCCGCCGGCGTCATCGGTGCCCACAGCCAGGAGGTTCGCGCGCCTCCTTCATCCTCACCGAACCTTAATGGTACATCGCGTCCACCGCTGCCTGAACGGTCGCGTAGATGTTGCCTACACGCTCCGGGTAATTTCCATAATCTCCGTTCATCACCCGCTGGGCGAACGCGACTACGGCGCTGGGGTATCCGGAAACGTCTGCGCCGAACCACAGGGCGTCTACGCACGACTGCACCTCTCTGTAGAGGTTGTCCACACGCTCGGGGTAGTTGCCGTATCGACCGTCTATGACAAGCTGGGCCATACCGGCCACCGGGTCGGACGTGCTGGGCTTCTCATGGCCGCTCTCCACACCGCTGTACGCGGGTCGGATGACGGCGCGGACCAGGTAGTTCACCGAAGAGCGGTTGACGCGCTTGACGGCGTTGTCCTTGTTGCCCTCGATGGTTATCATGGCGCGGGGGTCTTCGATGATGCCGATATGGTCGGTGGCCCCGTTGCCGTCCCAGTCCCAGATGACGATATCCCCGGGAAGGGCCTGGGATAGGGGGACTCGTGGAGGGTTGGCCGATAGCACCAGGTCGGTGTTGTACGACGGGAAGCCGGGGCACTCCACACCCGCCTGGGCAAGGCACCACGAACTAAAGCAGCAGCACCACCAAATCTCTCGGGAAGGCCCGCGCAACCAGTCCTCGCCGGTGACATCGGCCATCCAGCGACCGTACTTGCTGCCGGGTTCGGGGTCATCAGGTGCGTAGTACCCAAGCTCGCCCCGGGCTGTGTTGAGCACGTCTTCAGCGGTTGCCATATTTAACTGTCCTCTCCGTATAGGGTATCTACTGCCGTTTCAATACCTCTTATATAACCTACGAAATCATCTACCGTTATATATTCATCCAGCATTGCCCTATAATAAATCTTTATGTTATCGACAAAGGTTCCGTCTTCTACGTGACTCATTGCCAAAAGTTCGGAATTTATCATAGATATACGCCGTTCGAGTTTACATTTGAGAGAACCCAATTCAGCGCTTTTGCTTTCCATGGATTTACCTTTTTGAGCGGTTGACGTACACCTGGCGGTAGCCCTTCGCGTTGGTGCCCTCTTTGGCGTAAAGCTTCACCGAGTTCACTTTATCGACCATGGCCTGTGCAAACGCTGCGGCGTCCTGGGCCGTCGGCATCTGGGGGACCGGGGTTCCCTCGGGCAACATATCTTGCATGGTACGCTGGAAAACCTCAGGCGAGTAGTCGCCCGAATAGATGACGGAGTTCCAAAGGTAGTGACGATTTCCCTCCTCATCGAGGTACACCCAGCAGAACGACACCCTGGGGGTTCCGTTCTTCGTCTCGTCCTGCTTGACCAGGTGAAGTTTCACGTCGTTGTAGAACTTAACGTTCGTCAGAGCCATGATTTTGTCCTCTTATCTCTTTAGTCGGTGATTTCAACGAGAGCGTTCTGATGCTCCCGCGTCTGGTAGACGGCTTCCAGGGCCTCGTGCATCACGCCTTTCAGCTTTACCGTCTGGTCGCGCAGGACGAGGGAGCCGTTGACAGACCCTATGGAGTAGTCCCTGCCGAAAGCCGGGCTGGGGGTCTCTATCGGCTCTAGAGAGCCGTTCGGAGACACATAGAACTCGTCTACGACGGTCTCCTCGTCCATGATGTATACAATCATTACTTATCACCTCCTTTCCTGACTCATCGTATCGAGAAGAGAATACCAGTAATGGCGGTACTCGTCAAGCTCGAAAGCGTTGAAAGTTGTCCTGCACATCTGAGCGAAGCGCTTTGCGTCGCTTCTGCCCTGCGGGGTGGAAAGCAACACGGACGGGTCTACGACCTTCAGCACGCGGCGTTCTGCCCCTGGGATATCTGGTTGCCACCAGGGCATCGTAAGCCCGCTCATGTTGAGCCACCGGCACAGGTACGGGGGACGCTCTCCGTGGTAGGTGCAGAGCTGTAGGATGTGCCTCCCGTCCACGACGGGGCGCTTCGACACATAGGCGCTTGCGAACTGACCTCCTCCAATGTAGATGCCCTCCACCCCTGGGAGGGCGTGCACCCACCCGCTCGACGGTACCAGCATGGTCCTCCTCTCGTAGTCTGTGACCTCCTCGGAGAGGATGTAGGTTCCCGTCGTCGCTGTGTCATTGCCGGAGATGCGCATGAGGGGGGACAGCTCGCTCACGTCCTCGTAGGCCATCTCGGCGTATTCCACGGCCACCGTGGCCCCCAGGCCGTCGAAACCCGCACACTGAAAGGTCCTTATCTCCCCCGGCTGGATGCCGAGGCGGTCTATATCGATGCCGAAAAGCTCGAAGAACGGGTTGTGCTTGTCGAGCGTGTTGCCGATGAACCATGCCTTGACGTTCTGACGCGAGCGGGCAATGGTCGACACAGCCGAGAGGTAGGCCTCTACCTCGCCGACCATGTAGTCGCGTTGGTTCAGCATGGCGAATTCCTCGTACACGATGTTGGTAACACCGTCATATGAGACCGACTTGAACACATCCTGGTTGTTGAGGGTGACCATATATCCCATGGTCCTGTAGTGCTTCGCGTCCTCGTACAGCCGCCATTGGCCGCCTTCGAACTTGACGAGAACCTCGTCGTTGTTCGTGTAATCGATGAGTTTGCGATAGTTTACCGTATTGAACCAATTGCTCATGAGGGTTCTTGAGACTTCCCAGTCATAGCGGCCTATTCTGACAAACTCAGCGTCGCTTTGAAAGAACTCGTCTATGAGGTGGTTCACCATGGCCGTTGACTTTCCGGGACCGCGGCCGGAGAATATAAAGTTGTAGTCGCAGTTCTTGGCTAAGATTCGGTCCAGGCTGTAATACTTCATTAGATGATAACATCTCCTTTTACTCTATCGGAGTCCCATTTGCTCCATTGCATCGGCACCGTCCCCCTCTTGCCCCATACAAGCGCTCCGTCCAGTTCTGCGACGTCGATGCGCGAGAGGGTTCCTACCTGGGGGTTGTTGCGGGATGCAGCGTTCATCCGTTGGGTGTTCAGTTCGTTCTTGTCGAGGTTGTTCATGATTTTACCGGCTTTGAGGACTGCATAGCCTGGGCATGTCTCGCCGGTATAGGTGTGCGTCGTCTCTGCATCCCCTGAATCGAGGGCCCCAAACTCCACCGTTATCCATGTAGGCTCGATGGAGGAAAGGACTGTGGCTATATCCGTGGAGCTGTCGTAGCGCACGTCATAGCCTAGGGCCATGAGGGGGGCGATATCGTCGAAACCCTCGGCGGTGAGGGCATCCATAAACCGCTGCACCACCTTTACGCTGTAACCGGCGCACTTGGCTTTCCATCCTTTCCCCATATCAAGGGCATATTTCTTATGACCGGGTGTGTAAAACCTTTTGATGTTACCCTCCCAGTCAAACTTTCCCAGGTTGTAAAACCCGTCGTCAAGCTCCGGCATTGCCTGAGGCACCTTTCGCGCGGTGTAGGACACCGTTTCGCGTATGGAAAGCTCGACGTTCTCGTGCATCGGGTCTAAGGTTTCTTCGATGGTCGATTTGTCAAGACCGGTCACTTTGATGGAGTCGGTATCGGTGTATAAGACCGACCCACCGGCATCAACCACCTTGCGGACGGCGTATATGATTTTGTACCGGTTGAACAGACTGGTCAGCACCCCAGCTTCCCGCCACATCTTTTGATCGCGCTTGCTGGATTTGTAGGTGTCCCAGCACCCGTCATGGAGGTTTTCGAGGTATCCGGAGTCTGTCAATCCGTATGAGTCTCGAACAGGGTTTTGCACCATGATTCCATAAAGGCCGTTGAGGTTTTCTTTGTGCGACATGACAAAGCGTGCCATCCAATCGTCGGTAGGCTCACCGGTGGTGAGCATCTCCATTTCGTCGTAAGTGATGTAACCGCGCCTGTAGGCCTCATCGGCGTCCCCTACGCCCTTGGAAAGCCTCTTTGCGCACGTCTTTTCGGCATAGTGGTAGAGCACGCGCAAGTTCTGGTATACAGTCGGTCGCTCGATTCCCATATATAGCGTCAAGTCGTTGAATACAGCGGTTTCCCACTCATATTCGCAGCATAGCTCGTAAAAGGTAGGCGTCGCCACGGTGAGTACCATAGAGTCGGCGGACACAAGGTAGCCGTCCTCGTAGCGGATGCCCTTGGAACCGGTGTTCTGTCGGGCCATGGCGAGGGTGAGCGAGCTGTCTCCGACGTGGGACCGCCAGTCCTGACGCATGCGGAAGCCCTCGAAACGGACTGTGCCTATCCAAAAGCCGCACTTGAGGGTGCAGACGTCGGTGGGGTCTGGGACGTTGGGCTTGAGCAGGTGTTCCATGCCCTCGGGAGAGCATGTGATAGGCTTTGAGGGGATGCGCATGGCAAGCATGATGCTGGGGTATGCGCTTGTGAGGTCGTATGCCTCGACGTCGTGGACCACGCATCCGGTTATGTTGCCGTTGGCTAGGTTGACCCCACCGGCGTAACAGCCTTTCACCTCGGTCGTGCGCGTGTTGCTGTAGCTGTTCCACCGCTGCATCTCGTCTTCGGTGGAGAACTGATGCGCGTAGGTCTCGTAACGGTCGGCGTCGTATACCGTGCGCTTTCCCATGGACGCAGCGCCGATATAGGCGTTCTCGCGGTCAAAGGCCTTGACCATGCCGGTTTTTGTTAAGATGGACTTACCGGCGCGCTCGATGCCGACATAGGGGAGAGATAGGAAGTTGCGGCACAGAACCAGGGAAAGAAGCTCTGTGTCACGGGTGTTGTACGCCAGCTCCGATTCCCCGAGAACTGTGTCTGGTGCGTATTCCCGGTAATAGTCAAGCTCTAGCTTGCGGTATCCGAGGGCGTCTCCCAGGGAGCGCAAGGACGTGCGGAAGAGCGCCAGGGAGTCGTAAAATACGAGTGCGGTGTCTTTTCCACGTTTGATGGAGCATGATATCAGGTGCGTGGAGTTACGCGCGCATACGTCGACGGTATAGCCCATATCGCTTACGCGTGACACAAAGTGACGCAGGTAGCCAAAGTCGTATGTAAGGTTGTGGACGGCCACCTTTACCGTGTCCCCGCAGTCCTCCCAATACTGTAGGAGCGTGTGCAGGTGCTGGTAAAGGCTCGAGCAGTCGCGTCCTGAGTCATGGCATACCACAGACTCAACTGTCTGGGGATATACGTCTACCGGGTCTTCGAGGATTGTACAGAAGTCCCAATAGTACAGCACGCCGTAGGTTCCCCGAGCGTCGGTGACCGTCGTGCCCTCTGTGTCGAAAGTGCATATCACCCGGGGTCCCCCCTCCTCAGTAGTTGTACAGGTCTTCTAGACGCGCGCTGATCTTCAGCACGACCTCGCGGGCCTCGTCTGAGTCACCGGCTATAAGCGCATCCTCGTACTCGTCGTAAAGGTCTTGCATCGTGTAATCCCCTGCGGCCTCATCAGGGTATTCGGTGTAGTCGAACCCCCAGCGGTGGCGGAAGTTCTGCTCAAAAAGCGCCGCGGCGTCGTTGAGGTATCGCGGTGCGTTGCCGGCTAGAGCCTTAGAGCGGTTGGATGCGCCGGCGTAACCTATCAGGTAATCACGCATGGCAGCCAGGCGCGACTTGTAGGTGTGCGTGACGGTCTTGCCCTCGGGGTCTTTGCCACGTTGCTTCATATCATCACGCAGCGACCCTAGGCGTTGGATGTAGCGTCGCATGGCGGTGCGCCTGGTGTTCGTGGGGTCGTTCGAGTCGTTGAGGGTGGCGAGGGCCTTGCGTGAGGCTTTGAGGTCTTTCGATAGACGAGACTGGGCGTTGCGCAACTCTCGCTGACCCTGCTCGGCTGTGGTAGGCTCCATGCCGAGGCCCTGAATCATGCGTTGCTGCATGGTCATTGCGGGTACGTGGGAGTACTTGCGGACTGCCTCGTTGACCTTGACTTGGGCACGCTCGCGCTTTGCACGCTGTGCCGGTCCGTTGATAGCCTCCTCGGCGCGCTGCATCGCAAGCTGTTGCTTGGCCAGCTCCTGCTTGCCTCTCTTTTGGATTAGGGTGAAAGTCTCCATGGCGTTGATGTTGACGCCTTGCATGGGGTTCTTGCGTAGGGTGGGCATTAGTCACTCCAAACATCGAAGATGATGGAGCTATGGCACGTGTAGTCATGGCGCTTGTTAGGGCTGTCATGCTTTACCACGCGGGGCTTTAGGCCGTTGTCATGCGCCCAGTCGTACATGGACTCACGCGATGAGAACACGCGCTGGGGGCGCTCGTCGTTCGGCAGGATGATTTCGAGGTACCAGAGATGGTTGGGGTTCGGCATGGGAGGCTCCCTAGACTAGGACGGATACGAGAACGGCGAGAAGATAGAAGACAGCAACGCCGGGGATAGCGAGTAGGATAGCGAGTACGGCAATTTCGAGGTGCTCGAACATGACAACTCCTTTTCGTTGTCGTTCTGATTATGACTTATGATTACTATCAGCGGTGTAATCGTAGCAAAGATAAACAATACCTTCAACAACTTGCAGTCTAATCAACATGAGGTCGTGGTAGTCGCATCCAAAGCGGTCTGCGAGTTCAAGTAAGCTTGAGGCCTTCAAGTCTGGCTGGCGGGAGCATACGTATACGGTCTCGATTGGCTTGAGGTCGGACTCGTAGATGGCAATGCAGCGCTCTAGGTAGTCACGGCACTTTACGAGGTCTTCAAGGCCGTTCTTGCGGGGTGCTCGCAGGAGGTATTTGCGGGCGTTGAAAAGGGCTATGGATGCGAAGGGAGTAGGCACGTTCTCAGAGTCGGAAAGCTCCTCGAGGATAGCTAGAAGGCCGTTTGGGGCGTTATCATGGGAGATGGAGTAGTGAGACGGTACGTTAGTCATTGTTGACCTCCTCATCGTGACGGTAACCGGAATCGATGTAGTGCAACAAAAGGGTGTAGGCGAGAGGTAAGAAACAGGTAGAAAAAACCTCTATATCGTCGGTTAGGTCTACCAGGGTGTATACGGTGTCTAAATCTACCTTATGGCTGTAGAGGGTTAGGGCGTGGCCTTGACGATGGGCTGTGTCTATTAGGGCCTGGATGGCGTCGTGATAGCGGGTCATGGCGGGTTCCTTTCGGTGGTGGGTGGG
>OCPV01000914.1_pt1 | contig 18627 bp, 15 predicted proteins | sample 1538511 | NCBI WGS metagenome assembly OCPV01 (sample SAMN04571704, study PRJEB22368) | human gut metagenome | biome: human gut; material: stool | host: Homo sapiens | place: Luxembourg | collected 2012-08-30 | reverse complement strand
CAATACATGAGATTGACGGCTCCTACGTAGAACCCGTTTGAACTGATTTTCCGGCCACAGCGGTCGCAGGTCTTGGCACGTGGCCATACCTTGATTTCGTCGGCAGACAATGGCAGTACTTTGTATCCTTTGGAATTTTCAAAAGTTGTTGTCATGGGATCTGTGAATTAGAACAAATAGGAAAATGACAGGTTGCATTTGATCGGGACGAGCAGGAATCGTCGGTGATGGTAGGTGTACTCATCGTCGAACTCTCCGATATATTTCGGCCGCAGCTTCTCGGTGTAGGGGGTATAGATGATACCGGCCCCGATCTCGACGATGAAGTTCCAGCGCGTACTCAGGAGCTTCGAGTAACCCCACGAGCATCCGATGCCGTAGGCATTGCCTTTGAAAGTGCGTTTGTCGTAACCTATGGTGTAGTTGGCATAAAACAGCGAGGGGGAGACGAACTGTCCGATGTATCGCTCGACGAACCAGTGCCGCCATCCCGGTTGCAGGACGACATGGCTCCACTGGGTGTCTCCGAACTTGAACGGATTGGCTGACACCGGAATGTTGATCGTATTGTGCAAGTTCACGTTCAGATCGACGGCCGCGTTTATGTTCCCGGCAGCCCATCCGACGATATTGGTCGATACGGACGAGAACTGGGCATATGTCGTTGAGTATGCTGATATTAGGATGAAAAAGAGTAGAAAACGTTTCATTATAATCAACTGTTTTATGCGACAAATATATAGAAAATCAATTTATTAACGTGTATTTATGTATAATATGTTAAATAAATAAAATACATTATAACCATAAATTATGTATAAAATACAAGTATATAATGTGATATATTCTAATTTTGGCATTTATTTATTTTGATGTGTAATCAACTTATTATCTTGAATGATAATAATGTGGGCAGAACCGGTACTTTTCTGTTATTTTTTTCTACTTTTGCACAAAACGCTGGAAATATGATACAAATGACTTTCCCGGTTTCGGAAGAAGAGCACAGAAAATTTTTTACGTTGAAATATACTTTTATTCGTCAGGGTAACATAACCGTTTCGAATAGTGAGATTATGAGTAAGCTGCTTGAGGAATATATTGCAGCTCACAAAGACGAAATCGTGGAGATTCCTGATGCCGTGTATAAGAACTACGTGGAGAAAGGTCGGCGCACTGTGAAGAAACGGATGGCAACGATCGAGCGGAAGAGGCGTGATCTAAAGTAGCGGAATTCTTCCCTTCACAATTCAACATTTTCAGCCAGTGTAGGTACAGATAGCAATACGGCAGGGGATTCTGTTCCTTGCCGTTTTTCTTTACTCCATAGTGAAGGTGCGGGCCGGTGCTGCGGCCGGTGTTGCCGACCAACCCGATTACCTGACCGATATGGACAGTTCCATTGTCAGTGACCTTAATTTGGCTTAAATGTCCGTAAACCGTCGTGAATCCGTAGGCATGTGTTAGCTTGACGAATTTTCCGATTACTTTATTTTCTCCGACTTCCGCCACTGTGCCGTCGGCCGTAGCATATACCCGTTCGCCCAATATTCCCGGAAGGTCTACGCCTGAATGATGTTTGTATTCGTTCAGGATCGGGTGAAGCCGCTGGCCGTATGCTGAACTTACCGGGATATGGCGAAGATCCTCGGCCTGCAACGGCGAGATACAGGGTATCCGGGTGATTACCTTATTCGGCTGCATGAGGAGCATGATGGTTTTTTCGACCTGTTGATAGTTCGAAGCCATACTCAGCAACTTGTCGATTTTTGCTTGCCCGGAGGGAGTAAGCCCTGCGAACAAGGTGATTATGCAGAGATACACGATATTCATAGCTTCGTAAGTTTGCAACCCACAAATGTCGATCTGACAGCTTTCCCCGGAGTACCATCCTTTTTCAGCGGGTGATAGTAGTAGTGTATACTTCCGTCAGCCTTTTCGAGGTAGCAGCCGCAAATCATCCCGCATACACTTTTCCAGCCTATGTCGATATGGACATGATCGCCGTCCATATATTCGCGGTCATTGAGGTGCGCGGCATCGAGCTGCGCAATACGATTCTCCAGTTCTTTTCTCTGGCTCAGATATTCGCTATCAGTCATGGTTAATCGTTATTTTGTAAGTTGTATTTATCTGCAAGGAGTTCCAGGGCTTCCCAGATTACGCCCCGCATACATCCATGGTAGCCGGCCATCTTTAGGCGTTTGTCCAGGATGATTAGGTGTTGCTCGTCGAGGTCGATCGTGACCTTTTTCGCAAAGAGCGTTCTTTTTTTGCGGGAAATACCTTCCGTGGCAATAGCGTCTAATGACTTGAAAATGCTGTCTGATTTCATATCGCTCTTTATTTTTCAATACGCGGGCGTATTTCTTGGAAAAATGTCTCCATGTCGCAGGCCCCGTTGGATTTGGGGTCGTAATCGAATATTGAGATATGCTTGAGTTCGGCCTGCTTGAAGGCCTCGCATTGACGGATACGAGCTTCGCAGGTCTTGATGTCCAGACCATGCTCCTTAAGCATATCCTTCGCCGTTTTTACCGCTCTGGTGCGTTCGGACACCATCGTCAGCAGAATTCCCAGAATTTCAATATGTGGGTTGGCGCTCTCCTTGATCTCGTCGATGCGGTCTATGATGTTCCGGAGGCCATCGTACGCAAACTGCCCGGATGTAAGCGGAATCAAAACGTAATCTGCCGCCGTCAGTGCATTCGTTACTATCATATCGAGGGCCGGCGGGCAGTCGATTATACAGTAGTCGTATAGTGCTGTAAAGCCACTGGACACGAGTTTATTTCTCAGAACAGAGTGCCAGGCCATTTGGCCTATCAACCTGAAATTGATTGTGGCGGTTTCCATGTCGGAAGAAATAATATGCAGGTTGTCGGAGATTGCGTAGGGTTGGGGAGCAGCCTTACCGATGAACAGTTGGTAGATGTTTCTTTCGGACTGGGCGTTGAAGAAACGGGACAGGTTGGCCTGGTGATCCGTGTCGAGCAGGAGAACTCGCTTGTCCTCGGATGCGAGGCGGTGCGCCAGGTTGATCGCGGTTGTGGTCTTGCCAACCCCGCCTTTCAGATTTGTGATCGTGATCGTTTTCATAGTAAGCGGTTTTTGAAGGTTATTAAAAAAGATCTTGTTGTACTGCGAGTTTGCTGTATTTCTCCGTTTCGATGATGCGCTCCATGGTGCTGACATAGTATGCCTTTTTGTCGAGGACTTCGTCATTGCCAGCAATGTTGGCTATTAGCAGGTTATGCTTGCGCCAGACGTAATTGTAATTGCGGATATTGACTTTCCGCGTAAGCGCCAGCGCCGTAGCTCTCGTAATATGCATGGAATCAACCATTGTCGAGAGCATCTTATCCCGGAGTCGGTTATATTCGTCGTAACTGTTTTGTCGGTTGTTTGCCGAATAGATATTGAAGATCAAAAGGTAAGGATCTTGCTCGCCTTTCTTGAAACATTCAGCCAGACCGAACCAATGATTAGAGTTCCCTCGGAGTGCGTTTTCAGCCTCTTTGAGAATGCGGTTCCGAAAGTCGTAGTAGCGCCGGAATTTATTGCCGACACATAAGATCTTCCGGAGGGTAGAATAACTTACGACCCATTTGCCGGCATCTGCCGATCTGCAAATCTGCAAATAGATTTTGGTTGTATAGATATTCTTGAATTTTTCGAGGGAGCGCTGAAGCAATCTTGTAAAGCCGAACTGGGGAGTGACCATGCATGCAGCTACCTCGATCGGGAAGAAAAAATGTACCAATTCCCGGCGTTTGTTCTTCTCGTCCCGACTTATGGCTACATACGTGCAGAGCGGCCCCTTGCCATGTAGTGTTTTACGGAACTGATGTGACCATTTGGGGTAATCGACTTGGATAGTAGGCATGGCAATCAAAGCGGCCCGTAATTCTTCGTAATAATGTCGCAATACGCCGAAAGAGGCGAGGGGAAGTACGATCTCCACCTCGTTTCGTTCTTGGTATACGCTTACGCAGTCCATATTGGCGATTCCCGATGTTTTGTTCTTAATATTACCTTGGATTACCGGTTGGAGTAGTTCCGTGATTTTCAACAATGCCTGCAACTGGATGAATTTATAGTCGTAACGCATGTCGATAAAGAAATTCGGTTGTGTGAGCTTCGGTTGCTTTTTGATGTCGGCAGCCAATGTTTTCAGTTCTTCTTCGTCGAGCGCACAATCGTCGCTGACCACACAATACCCGATGTCTGTCTTTATCTTGTGATTCACGGCTTCGTCAATAGCGGTTATTTATGAGACGCTGCTTTCAGGTTAGAGCACTCCTTCGAGAGCGCATCGTATGTCTCGACCATCTGCATGATTGCCTTTTTGTATGATCGGGAGAAAGTTATTCCCTTGATAAGATTGAGAGTCGCTATCTCCTCTGGAGTGCTGAAAGTTATTGTGACCTTGTTCTGTGTGACGCAAGTTTTAGCCATAACGCAATATTTTTTATTAATCTTTTGGAATCCATCTTCCATCAATATCTTGCTTGTACCTACTTTCGTGACGTTTCCACTCATAGTAAAGCGTGCCGTCTGGGTTGTAGGCTTTGACCCATTCGATATTTCCATACTTGCTTTGAAGGGCGGATAATATTCCGCCGTTTTTGACCTGATTCTTACTGCAATTGTTCCAATATCTGACCTTGCAATTCGGGCAGTTATAGATGATTTTCTTGCCGTGGGTTGCGTTGTATTCGCAAGCCGGGCACAGACTTTTATACATGACCTTCACTGTCCTCTCGGCAGTGTCATAGGCTTTGTGTTTTCGATCCCGCTCCTTCATGTAGGCTCGGAACTCTTCGCGTGTCAGTGGTTTATTTCCGGGCATAGTTTCCTAAATTTTAAAAAGCAAGGGCGCTGAGAGGGCTTTCTGCAATGCGCCCTTGCTGCTCGAAGTAGATGTTTTGCTTGTTGGCCTTGTCATACATCGCTCGTGAGAACCTGTACTTACGACCAATGCGCGAATTGTGACCATCTACTTCGCTGCCCTCTGTAAGACCGTCACGGCGTTACCTTGAGGGCCAAGAGCTTTTCTCTTTTTTGCGGTCAGAGATTGATTTTGCTCCTGAATATGTATAAATTGAACTGTCTGTATCAAAGATTTGGGTCGCAATTTTTCATCCAGCTCATTTCGACGGTAGAGTATTTTCTCCCCGTTTGACATGGTTGTGCGGGTGTACTTCTGTATGTCGATTTGCTTGAGGTAGTAGTAGAATGTTCTGGGCGATATTCCACAGTATCGCGCAGCCTGTACGCCATTTAGGAATTCGAGCTGCTGGAGTTCCTTCATGGACATTTCGCTTCCGCGTTTGCGTTTACGTCGTTTGATAGTTTCCTGTGCCATGCTATTTTATCCTTACTATCGTGAAAGAATGATCTTCTTTACACGTTTTAGTTGAAAATTTTCTTCCGGGCCATTTTTTGAGAAATCTCTTGATCGCTTGGCGGGCGTTGGCTGCAGTATTGTCCACATTTTTGAAACTCACAGACGCATCAATGTCCAGATTCTTTAGGTAGTTCTCCCAGCTGGCTTTATGCGGAGTTCTGCAGAATGATGTTTTTTTACCCATTTTGCTTGGCTTTCAGTAGTTTTTATTATATCTTTACCCAGTTTATTGTGCTGCTTGAATGTAGTACGCATGTATCACAATGCAAATATATAGATATATCGCAATATATCCAAGTAAAAACATAGAAAAATCGCAATATTTATGGCGGATTTTTTTGATAGGCTTGATAAGTATATGGAATACAGTGGTTTAAATGATAATAAACTCACTGTACTTGCTCAGCTATCAGTAGGTGCTTTGGGAAAACAGCGTAAAGGTGGGCGTGGGTTGTCTGTCGAGAGTATTGCGAGAATTCTACATACCTGTCCCGATCTTAATGCCGAGTGGTTAATGACGGGTAATGGAGATATGTTGAAAAAGGTTTGGCGGGGAGATAAAATAATCCCCGATATGACTATGGAGCAAGTTTTGAGCCGTGATGAGAAATTAATACGGGACAATGAACGGCTCTTGGTGCGCATTGAAGAATTGGAGAAAAAATTAGGTTTGAATAACACCCCCCCCCATGTAATAGATGCTCAATTAGCTGATATATAGAGGTTTGAATTATTTAGATTATTGATATTATAAATACTTTTTTACTGTTGGTTTTGCAAAATAATTTCATATTATAGCTAACTTATAGGCTGATAGTTGGTTGTGCGGGGTGTGATAGATCGCCTTACAAGCAGAGGGTCGGGGGTTCGAATCCCTCAGCTCCCACAACTGAAAATCAGCCACTTACAGTAATGCAAGTGGTTTTTTTTGTTCCGGGAGCATAGCTCAGTTGGTTTAGAGCGCCTGCTCGACAAGCAGGAGGTCAGCGGTTCAAATCCGCTTGTTCCCACCAATGAAAATCAGACAGTTGCAGAAATGCAGCTGTCTGATTTTTATGTGTGCTATTCTCGTGTATTTCAGCGTTTTTCAGCTGCCGGGTTAAGCCGGAAGTCAAACCGGGAAACTACTTGGCGACAACTGTGCGCATTCTGTGCTGCAAGTCAAAAATGCTTGCAAACGGAGCAGATCTGTTGATGACTCGGTGGTCAATGCGTTGGTTGTGGATGGCGAAGCCGTCTTGGAAAATGGAAATCGGTGAGGCGGGAAGGGGCGATCTGTTTTCCTCGGGTTGTCCCGGGAAAATAGCTATTCCGGGGTTTATGAGGCAGAAAAGATGGCAAAGGCGTTGTACCGAGCGGGAGCCGGTGCCTTATGCCATTCGAGACGCCTAAAACAACCCGATCTATCTCCTTCCCGAACTTTTATTCCGGCATAGTTGCAAATCTCATTTTTTTGATTTAAATTTATATGTGGAATAATACATAGTACTTAATAAATCCGGGTTCGTTTGCCGTCGATTCGTTGTCGTGCGATTGCAGCGGCCCGGAATGTTTTTATGGTGAGTGGATGGTTCCTGATTTATAATAGTATTGTGTAATATCCCCGATTGCGTCACGATCTCACTGTAATAGCCTATGAAATTCATATCGGTACGAAGTACATTGATATTTATCGTTTGTGCAGGTATCACGATCTCTTCCTCGGCGCAATCCGGGGCAGACCGGCCTTTGCCGCAGGATTCGGTTCGGGAGAAGGTTGCGAGCCGGACTTAGATCCAGCTCCGCCTGACGCTCGACAAGGCGATCTATTCGGCGCAGAACCATTCGATCGCCGCGATGGTCGCCAAATATACGTTTCTCTCCTCGTACTGGTCGTTCCGCTCCTACCAGGCGAGCCGGCTTCCGTCGCTCAACCTGAGCGGCGAGGTGCTGAGCTTCGACCGTTCGCTGCGCCTGTTGCAGGATTACGACACCGGAGAGATGCGTTATCTGGAGAACTACAACCTGCAAAACACACTGGGACTCGCCATCCAGCAGAATATCACCCTGACGGGCGGCACCCTCAGGCTTTACTCGTCGCTCAACCGCCTCGACCAGTTCGCCCCCAAGGAGTCTAAATCCTATTATTCACAGCCCATCACGCTTTCCTACACCCAGCCGCTCTTTGCCTACAACAGCTTCAAATGGAATAAGAAGATCGCCCCGAAAGAGTACGAACTGGCCAAACGCACCTACATCGAAGCCATGGAGGACATCACGGTGCAGGCCGTGAGCTACTATTTCAGCTTGCTGCTGAGCAAAACCAGGCATACCATCGCCGTCAAGAACTACGGCAATACCAAATCCCTCTATTCCATAGCCGAAGAGCGGCTTAAACTGGGGAGCATCACCAACGACGAGCTGCTCCAGTTGCAACTGTGCATGCTCAACGACAGCCTGGCGATCAACGACACGGCACTGGCAGTCCGCGAGCAGCGCATGAGGTTCAACTCTTACCTGCGTTACAGCGAGAACGTCGATATAGACCCGGTGCTCGACGAGCAAATCCCCGCCATCGAGATCGACTATGTGACCGTACTGGACAAGGCGCTGGAAAACTCGTCGTTCAATGCCGGCAACCAACTGCGAGCGCTCAACGCCGAGGCAGGCATCGCCCAGGCCAAGGCCGAACGGGGCGCTACGGCCACGATAAATGCCCGGTTCGGGTTGTCCCAAACCGGCGAAGAGTTCCGGACGGCCTATTCGAACCTGCTCGACCAGGAGGTCATCGGACTTCAGTTTTCCATCCCGCTTTTCGACTGGGGCATGGGCAAGGGCCGTGTCCGCATGGCCAAGGCGAGGGCCGACATGGTGCGCAACCAGATCGAGCAGGACGAAACCGATTATCGGCACACAATCTATACGCTCATCGAACAATTCCACAACCAGCGGAACCAATGCGTCGTGGCCGCCCGGGCACGGGAGGTCGCTGAAAGCCGCTATGCCATGGCGATGGAGAATTTCCGGCGGGGCACGGTGTCGGTTACGGACATGAATACGGCGCAGACCGAAAAAGACCAGGCCAGCCAGACCTACGTGTCGGCGCTGGCCGATTTCTGGAGCTACTACTACTCGCTGCGCCGCAAAACCCTCTACGACTTCATTTCCCACACCGATATCAGCGTCGAGTTCGACCGCCTCATCGAAGAATAACCCTTGCTATGAAACAACACTACCTTTATCTGCTTTGTGCAGCGCTCCTCGCGGGCTGCGGCAAAACGAAGAACGCAAAGACCGATGCGGCACAGGATCGCATGCAGCACCGTATCGAACACAACGAAGTCACGGTGGATACGCTGCAAAGGCGCGACTTCATGCGGGAGCTGATCAGCAACGGACGGCTGGCAGCCTCGAAGCGCAGCACGCTCTCCTTCGAGGTTTCGGGGACAATCGCGGCGATAGCTGCGAAGAACGGTTCCCGCGTAGGCGCCGGGGAGCCGATCGCCCGAATCGATACGAGCGACTACGCCCTTCAGCTGCACAAGGCGCGGCTGGCATTGGACAAGGCGCGGCTGGGGTTTTACGACGTATTGGTCGGACAGGGGTATCAGGCCGGCGACACGGTCACCCCTCCGGCCGGGGTCATGCAGCTGGCACGCATCCGCTCGGGGTATGCCGATGCCACGGCATCGCTGCTCAGCGCCCGCCGCAGCCTGGCTCACTGTACCCTGCGGGCTCCCTTTGCGGGAAAGGTCGCCGATGTGGAACAACAGGTCTATGAGAAATCGAAAGGCGAATTCTGCACCCTGTTGGACGACAGCCGGCTAAACGTCCGCTTCTCTGTCCTCGAATCCGAATACGGGCTGCTCAGCCCGGGGCAGGAGATCGGCGTCAGCCCGTTCGCCGACCTGCGCAAGGAGGTGAAAGGCCGCATTACGGCGATCAACCCTTCGATCGATGTGCACGGACAGGTGCAGGTCGATGCCGAGGTCGTCAACGACGGCACGCTGGCCGACGGGATGAACGTCCGGGTGGCCGTGCGGCAAAAGGTGCCCGGGCAACTGGTCGTGCCGAAGAGCGCGGTGGTCATCCGCGACAATCTCGAGGTACTCTTCCGCTACAAAGACGGCCGGGCGCAATGGACTTACGTACATACTTCGCTGGCCAACAGCCGGGAGTATGTGGTCGAAGCGAATCTGGATCGCGGGGCGGAGCTCAACCCCGGCGACCTGGTGATCGTCTCGGGGAACCTGAATCTGGCCGACGGCTCGGAGGTCTCGCTCGGCAGGGAACAATAACACCGCACCCATGTTACGCAAACTTCTCGACCGGCCTATCGCCGTGACGATGATCGCCGTCGTCCTGCTCATCCTGGGCATTGTCAGCAGCCGCCTGTTGCCTGTGTCGCTCGTGCCGGACGTCGACGCGCCGTATATCACGGTGCAGATCCCCGCACAGGGGCTTTCGGCCCGGCAACTGGATGAAACCGTCATCACCCCGCTGCGGCAACAACTCATCCAGTTGTCGCAGTTGACCGACCTGCGCAGCGAGGCCCGCGAAGGAAACGGCATTATCCGCCTGACCTTCGAGCAGGGCTCGGACATCGACTACCTGTTCATCGAAGTGAACGAGAAGATCGACCGTTCGACGACCTCCCTGCCCCGCGACGTGGAGCGCCCGAAGGTAATCAAGGCGAGCGTCACCGACATCCCGGCCTTCTATATCAACCTCACCGTACGGGGGGATCAACCGGCCGGGCACCGGGACGAACGGCATCCCGTATCCGATCGGTTCGCGGCGCTGAGCCGTTTTGCCTCGCAGGTCATCACCAAACGCATCGAGCAGTTGCCCGAGGTAGCCATGGTCGACCTGAGCGGCACCGTTGCCCCGGAACTGCTGGTTATCCCCGACGAGGCGAAACTCCGCCAGGCGGGCATCACCATGGCCGCCGTCGAGGGGGCGCTGCGCCGGGCGAACGTGACGCTGGGGAGCCTTGTCATCCGGGACGGGGAATACCAGTACAACGTGAAATTCCAGTCGGCGATAAACGGCCGGAAGGATATAGAGGATATTTTTCTGAAAATCAACGGCCGGTTGTTCCGCCTCAAAGAACTGGCCACGATCGTCGAGCACCCCCGCAAACGGCAGGGCATGGTATTTTCGGACGGCCGCAACGCCGTGTCGCTGGCGGTCGTCAAGCAGGCGGATGCCCGCATGTCGAAGCTCAAGGACGAGCTCGACAAGCAACTCCGGCAGTTCCGCTACGACTATCCGGACGTGGAGTTCACCGTCACGCGCGACCAGACCGAACTGCTCGACTATTCGATTTCGAACCTGATAAACAACATCATCACGGGAGCATTGCTGGCCTGCGTCATCATCTTCTTTTTCATGCGCGACATGAAGTCGCCGATGCTGGTGATCCTGACCATTCCCGTGACGCTGATCATCTCGATCCTGGTTTTCTACCTGTTGCATATCTCGATCAACATCATCTCCCTGTCGGGACTGGTGCTGGGCATCGGTATGATGGTCGACAATTCGATCATCGTCATCGACAACATCACGGCCCGCTGGATACGCGGGGAGCAGCTGGCCGGTGCCGTCACGCAGGGCACCAAGGAAGTCATGGTTCCCATGCTGTCGTCCGTGCTGACGACCTGCGCGGTATTCGTCCCGCTGATCTTCCTCAACGGCATGGCGGGGGCGCTCTTCTACGACCAGGCGATGGCCGTAGCCATCACGCTGTTCGTCGCCTACGGGGTCTCCGTCACACTGTTGCCGGTTTATTACCGCTGGTGGTACAGCCGGCAGCAGGCCTTCCGGCCTACGCCGTGGCTCGCGTTCTTCTCCTTCGACCGGATCATCGACAGGTACGACGTCATCCTGAAATGGTTTTTCCGCCGTCGCGGGCTGATGTGGGGCATTTATGTCGTCGCGGTACTGGGGCTGGCGGGACTCTTTTGGGTGATCGACAAGGAACGGCTGCCGGCGATGACTTACAGCGACATGTTAGTCCGCATCGATTGGAACGACCGCATCTCGGCCGAGGAGAACGCCCGCAGGACGGAAAACCTCGTCGCCTCGCTGGGGGATCGCATCCTTCAATCCACGGTCATGGCGGGCGTCCAGCAGTTCGTCCTTTCGCATACCGAGGAGAACGGGGTAGCCGAGGCCACGGTTTACCTCAAGTGCCATGAACCGGACGACGTGGCACCCGTTCAGGATGCCATCCGCGGCTATCTGGCGGCGAACGCCCCTGCGGCCCGCTGTTCGTTCGGCGTTTCGGGCAACGTATTCGACATGATCTTCGCCGAGCGGGAAGCCGTGCTCACCGCACGCCTGCGTTCGACGACCGGGCGCAGTGCCGACCCGGAACAGTTGCAACGGCTGCTCGGCCGCATACGGGATGCGCTGCCGGGGCAGGAAATCCCGCCGGTCGCCATGCAGGAGGACATTCTCTACATCGCACAGCCCGACCGGATGGCGTTGTACGGCGTGACCTACAACGACCTCATAGCCGCGCTGCGCAATGCGCTCAACGAGAATACGCTTTTCACGGTTACCACGGGCGACGAATCGTTGCCGGTCGTGATCGGCAACGACTTGCGCAGCCTGGACGATCTGCTCGGCAATACGTTCATCCATACCCCCGAGGCTGAAATCCCGGTCGGCATCCTGATGCGCCAGACAATGACCCGCGACCTGAAACATGTCGTGGCCGGGGCCGAGGGTAACTATTACCCGCTCGACCTCGCGCCCCGGGCCAAGGATGTCCCGGCCGTCATCGGCACGATCCGGGGCTGTGTGGCGGAGGACGGGCATTTCGAGGTGAGCTTCAGCGGCAGCTATTTTTCGAACCGCGGCATAGTGGGGCAGCTCGCCGGGGTGCTTGCCGTCGCCCTGCTGCTGTTCTTCATCCTGGCCGCACAATTCGAATCGCTCGTCCAGCCATGGATCATCCTCTCGGAGATCGTCATCGACCTCTTCGGGGCACTCGTCGTCCTCTGGGCATTCGGGCAGACGCTGAACCTGATGTCGATGATCGGACTGATCGTGGTTTGCGGCATCGTGATCAACGACTCGATCCTCAAGATCGACACGATCAATACGCTGCGGCGTCAGGGCATGGGGCTCAAGCATGCCATCATGGAGGCCGGGCGGAGGCGCCTGAAAGCCATCGTCATGACCTCGCTCACGACGATCCTGGCCGTAGCGCCGTTCCTGTCGCACGGCGACATGGGCTCCGACCTGCAGCTCCCGATGTCGCTGACCATCATCAGCGGAATGATTGTGGGTACGCTGGTGAGCGTATTCTTCATCCCGCTGGCTTATTACGAGATTTACCGACCCCGCCGATGAACGTCCCGCGACCCATACCTCCGTCGCGGAGGGGCATCCCCGCATTTTCGGTGCTGCTGATCATGGCGGCGCTGGCGGTCATCGGGGCGGCCATGCTGCCCATGCTCAATATCCAGTATACGCCGTCGGAGGCCGGGCGAAGGATCGACATCTATTTCTCCTGGCCGGACGCCTCGGCGCGCCTGATCGAGCAGAGCGCCACCTCGCGTATCGAAGGCGCCATGTCGACCGTCGCGGGGTGCGAGAACGTCTCCTCCCGCTCGGCCAAGGGCTACGGCAATATCTCGGTCGCATTCCGTAAGGGAACGGACATGGAAGCCGCCCGTTTCGAAGTCGCGTCGGCGATCCGGAATCTCTATGGCAAGTTGCCGCAGGAAATTTCCTATCCCTATATTTCGCTCGCCACCTCCGGCAGCCGCGAATCCGAGACGCTGGTCTATACGATCAAGGCCGACCTGCCCTCCGAACGCATCGAAGAGTATGTGAAGGCCCACGTCTCGACCCCGCTGTCGCAGGTCGAGGGGGTCGGGCGGGTCGTGCTGTCGGGTGTCACCCCCTTCGAATGGGTCGTCACGTTCCTCCCCAAGGCAATGGAGGCCGCCGGGATCACGGCCTCGGATCTTGCCCTGGCATTCCAGAATTATTTCCGCAGCGACGTGATCGGTATGACGGCGCTCCCGCAAGCCGACGGCAGCGAGCGGAGCATCGTGCTGAAGCTCCGCAACCGTGCCGGGCTCGATTTCGGGGAGATTCCCGTCGCGCGCCGCAACGGCCGCATCTACTACCTGCGCGATTTCGCCACGGCGCGCTGGCGCGAAGCGCTCCCGACGAGCTATTTCCGCATCAACGGCCTCAATACGATCAACCTCTCGGTGGTCGGCGATCCGCACACGAATATCCTGAAGGTCGCCTCTTCGGTCAAGGCGGAGATGCAGCGCCTTCAAGCCTCCTTCCCGGCCGAACTGTCCGCGACGCTGACCTACGACGCTTCGCAGTACGTCTCGGGGGAACTGCATAAAATCTACGTCCGCGCGCTGCTCTGCGTCGCCATCCTGCTGTTGTTCGTCTATCTGGTCAGCCGGGATTTCCGCTATCTGCTGATCATCATGGCGACGCTCGTGGTCAATATCCTGGTCGCCGTGGTCTTTTACAACCTGCTCCGGCTGGATATCCATATTTATACGCTCGCCGGGATCACGGTCTCGCTGGGGATCATCATCGACACGTCGATCATCATGGTCGATCATTACAGCTACTACCGCGACCGGCGGATATTCGTTTCCATCCTCGGGGCGCTGCTGACGACGATCGGTGCGTTGGGAATCGTCTGGCTGTTGCCCGAGGAGCAGCAGGCCAACCTGACCGACTTTTCGCTGGTGATCGTCGTCAACCTGGTCGTATCCCTGCTCGTCGCACTGCTGTTCATCCCGTCGTTGCTCGATAAATTTCCGCTGGGGCGCAGCATGACGGGTGCGTCCGTGCGCCGCCGGAGGCTCGTCGTGCGGTTTTCACGCGGGTACGGGCAGTTCATCGCCTGGGGACGCAGGCACCGCTGGATCTTCGTCGTGGCGCTGGTATGGGGGTTCGGCATCCCGACGTTCCTGCTGCCCGACAAGATCGCCGAAAGCAAGGACGGGAAGCTCTCCGTATGGGCCGAAGCCTACAACGGCATCATGGGGAGCCAGGCCGTTTCCGAGCACCGTCCCGTGATCGACAAAGTCTTCGGGTCGTCGCTGCACCTGTTCCGCACCGCGACCAACCGGTACGATAATTTCCGCACGCCGGAGCAGAAACGCCTCTATGTCAGCGCGGGAATGGCCGAAGGGTGTACCGTCCAGCAGCTCAACGAGGTCGTGCGGCATATGGAAAACTACATCAGCCGTTTCGATCAGGTCGACATGTTCCGCACGCGCATCACCTCCTACGATAACGCACAGATCGAGATCACGTTCAAACCCGAATTCGAATACGGCCCGTTCCCGGCGATGCTCAAACAGGAGCTTACCTCCGCGGCGATCAACTTCGGCGGCGCGACCTGGTACATCCGGGGCATCGACGACAACACGTTCAACAACAACGTCGTCAACAACTACCGTTCGAACCAGTTCCGGCTCAAAGGCTACAATTACGACCAGCTCTCGGCCTATGCCGACGCGCTGATCGATACCCTGTCCCGGAACCGCCGCGTCTCCAATCCCGAGATCATGGACGGCAACGCATGGTCGCTGCCCCACAACGAATTCAACATCCGCTACGACGACGAACGAATCGCCGCCGCGGGGCTCGACGTGGCCGATTATTACGGGATGCTCAGTACGATGCTTTTCAGATCGCGGCTGTCGCCGGTTTACAATGGCGAGGAACTCCAGCAGGTCGTGCTCGAATCGGGTGACCGCGACCGTTTCGACCGCTGGCATGTGGCCAATGCCCAGGTACGCATCGACTCGCGGCAGACGAAACTCGCGGCGGTCGGATCCATCGAAAAACAGCGCACGGGCGTCTCCATCAGCCGCGACAGGCAGTCGTATCAGATATTGGTCGGGTACGATTTCATCGGGTCGTACGAACTTGGGAGGCGGCTGATCGAACGTACCGTCAAGCAATTCAACGAGGAGATTCTGCCCATCGGTTTTCGGGTCGATTCGCCGTCGTCCGGGTTCTGGCAGGAGGAGAAACAACTGCAGGTGTGGCTCATACTGCTGGTCGTCGCGATAATATATACCATGTGCGCCGTCATCTTCGAATCCCTGCGCAAACCCGTCGTCATCATCCTGATGATCCCCGTCTCGTTCATCGGGGTGTTCCTCACGTTCGGCTGGTCGGATTTCGTCTTCGACCAGGGCGGGTTCGCCGCTTTCGTCCTGCTGTGCGGTATTGTGGTCAACGCCGGCATCTACCTGATCAACGAGCAGAACAACTGGGCCGATGTTTCGCACCAGCATGGGATCCGGCTCTACCTGAAGGCGTATAACCACAAGATCATTCCCATCATGCTCACCATCCTGTCGACCGTGCTGGGCCTGGTGCCGTTCCTGTACGACGGCCCGGAGGAGGTTTTCTGGTTCGCATTCGCCATGGCCGCCATCAGCGGGACGTTGTTCTCGATCGTGGCCCTGGTCGTCTATCTGCCGGTTTTCCTGCCGATGCGGCGTAAAACCTGCAACCTGCCATGACGCGGTGCCCACATCCGCTCCTGCGTTATCCGCTGGCGTTTCTGTTCGTGGTCGCCGCCTGGTTCCTGCTGGTTCCTGCGCTCGACATGCCCGTGCAGGAGTTGCAGGGGAATGTCCTCCTGTCGCTACGGGCGACCGCGGCCCTGACAGCCCTGGCGGCCTGTTACTATCTGTGCTACCTGCCCCGCCTGTATGTGAACCGTACGGATATGTATGCGATCTTGTTCCTGGGCTGGGTTACGGCAGGCAGGTTCCTGTGGCCCGGGTTGGCTTCGGCGGTCAGGTATGACGAGTTGCTGCAGGCCGCGATGCTCTACGCCGCCTTGCGGATCATCTTTACGGCCGAGCGGCGGACAATGACACTCCTGCTCATGCTTTTATGCGTACTGGGCATTTATGAAGCATGGGTCGGCATCCGTCAGATCTACGGGTTCGCGCAGTCCAACCACGGGCTGTTCAGAATAACCGGCACGCTTTTCAACCCGGGCCCGTATGCGGGGTTCATCGCCCCCGTATTCGTGTGTGCCGCGGCCTGTGTCGCCAGATACCGGTTTGCCGAACGGGCGTTGCGAACGTGGGGCTCGCTGCGGCGCCTGCGTGCCGGAGTCCTGCTGTGGGGCGTGGCGCCTTACCTGCTCGGCTGGGTTGCGGCGCTGATGACGGTCGTCGTCCTTCCGGCGTCGATGAGCAGGGCCGCGCTGGTCGCCGCCGCCGTGGGCTGCGGGGCCTTGGCATTCCGCGTGTGGAATGTCCGGGGACGCTTCCGGTACGTTTACCGTGCGCATCCGTTGCGCGTGGGGGTACTTTCGGGGCTGGCTGTGCTGCTCCTCGCGGGCATCGGGGCCGGGGCATACCATATCAAGCGCCCTTCGGCCGAGGGACGCCTGCTGATGTGGAAGATCGACACGCGGATCATGCTCCGCCATCCGCTCTGCGGGGGCGGGATCGGAAATTTCGCAGGCGCGTTCGGCGAAGAACAGGCACGTTACTTCGCCTCGGAAGAGCGTCCGAAAGCCGAAACTCAGGTCGCCGGATGCCCCGAGGCGGGATTCAACGAATTCCTGCAGACCGGGGCGGAAACTGGGGCAGTAGGCCTTGTGTTGCTGTTGCTGATAACGGGAAGCGCAATCGTGAGCCAGCTCAGGCGCGGGGCGCCCTTCGGTTACGGGCTGCTGGCAGCGGCAGTTTTCGCCTGCTTCTCCTATCCGTGGGGCGTGTTGCCATTGCGGCTGCTGTTCGTCGTATTGCTTGCCGGGACGTGCTCGAAACGGGTTGTCCCGATCCCCGGGCGGGGGCATGTCGTCGTGTTGCTGGCACTTGCGGGATGTCTCGTATGCTGGACGGGATTGTACAGCCGCTATGCCCGTCGTGTGGAAGCCCGGCGGCAATGGAGCGAGATCCGCATCTGGCCGAATTCCGGACGGTACGACTACCTGGTCGAAGACGGGCCCCGTTACCACGACGCTCTGCAGGGCGACTTTCGGTTTTTATACGACTACGGCTATGCGCTGCACAAAACGGGCAGCTACCGGCAAAGCAATGAAATCCTGCGTGAGGGGATGCGGATCAGCAGCGACCCGATGTTCTGGAATATCGCGGGGCGAAATTACGAAATGTTGGGGGATGTCGCGGCTGCCGAGCTGGCCTATCTCCATGCGCACCGTATGATCCCGGATCGGGTTTACCCGCTTTACCTGCTTGCGAAACTCTACCTTGCGGATGGGCAGACGGAAAAGGCGTTCGCCACGGCATGCCGGGTCATTGCGCATAAGCCCAAGGTCGAATCGGTACAGACGCGGGAGATGCAGGCAGAACTGCGCAAATTGTTGGAAATGCCCCCTTCGGGCGAAATACGGGAGTAATATGCGACGGGTTTTCAACTATATCTTTTGGGTATCCGCAAGTGCCTGCATGCTTTTCGCGGGATGGCTGCTCGTGCGGATTTTCTGCTGCGACCAGTTCGTCGTCCCGTCGGAGTCGATGATGCCGGCCTTGTTGCCCGGGGATCGGATCCTGGTCAATAAACTGCTTGCCGGGAGCCGCATTTACAGCAAACTCGAGTTCCGGCAGGATGTTCCGCTCCGTTCGTTCCGCATGCCCGGCCTCAGAGGGGTGCGTGTCAATGACGTGGTGGTCTTTAATGCCCCGCACGGGTACGACCGGGATCGCATAGAGTTCCGGATCAACTATGTCTATGCCAAACGTTGTGTCGGGATGCCCGGCGACAGCATTGCCATCCGGAACGGATATTTCTGTAATAATCGTTACAAGGGGGTTATCGGCGATGCCGTGCAGCAGGGACGGCTGGCTGCGATTCCGGATTCGTTGTTGCCGCCCAACGTACTGCGCGCCTTGCCTTTCGATGACCGGCGCTACGGGTGGACGATCAAAAATATGGGACCTCTATATATTCCCCGTGCCGGCGACAGGGTCGAACTCGACTCACTGAATTATGAGCTGTACCGACTTGTCGTGGAATATGAGACAGGCGGGGCGCTGACCTGCGACGGGAACCTCCTGCGGCTCGACGGCGAGGCGATCTCGACCTATGAATTCCGGGAAAACTATTATTTCTTCTGCGGCGACAATGTAATCAATTCTAAGGATTGCCGCTATTTAGGCTTTGTTCCCGAGGAGTTCATCATCGGTGTGGCCTGCCGCATTACCTATTCCGAAGATCCCCTCACCGGGGTGCGACGTCCC
>OCPV01000901.1_pt1 | contig 18855 bp, 15 predicted proteins | sample 1538511 | NCBI WGS metagenome assembly OCPV01 (sample SAMN04571704, study PRJEB22368) | human gut metagenome | biome: human gut; material: stool | host: Homo sapiens | place: Luxembourg | collected 2012-08-30 | reverse complement strand
GATATATAATAATATAATAATATAATATATATATCCTATTTATTTTTACATTATTTTATTAAATACTTTATTAATTTTCTTCTTTAGAATAATATTATATATAATAAATATAATTGCAAATATGGCAATCTCAATCGTTAATCCTAATACTATATTTAAATTTTCTAATAATCTTCCAATATATAATAAAATTAAGACCATAATTATCATAAATCCATATTGGAATGATTTTTTATCACTGTTTTTTGTTACTTCATATTCTGAATTCCAATTTATATTAGGTTTTCTTAAATCAACTAAAAGCATTGTATAACTATTAATTAAATTAGTAAAAATTGATATCAAAAATATTAATATTGTATTTACTATTCCTATGTCTGGTATTAAATATAAAAGTAATCCTAATACTACAACAGATACTATAATGTTTAAACTAAATTGTAGCACATTTTTATATAAGAACTGTTTATATAAGTCTATTGGTGCATATTTTATTAGTATGGCATCTTTCCCCTCTCTTGAAATTGCAGTTAAAGATACTGTTGATATAGAAAATAGTACTTGCAAAGCAATTAGTATATAACATGCTACTTCCATATTAAAAGATAATTGTGCTAGTGTTTCCCTTATATCCTCGTCATTTTGGATTGCACTATCTATTAATGGTATAAAAACACTTACTATTAATATTACTGTAATTAGTATAAATATTACCGGAAATATTGTCTGCATAAAAAATGTCGGTCTTCTAAATAGCATTTTAATTTCTTTTTTTATATATGCTTTTCCTTTTTTAGAACTTTTTAGTTTTATTTTTTCTACATTTTTACTTTTTCTTTTAGTTCTCGTTACATTAGAAAGTATAATTTTTAAATAAATCTTACTGCTAACTAGTACAAATATTACCATTGATATAGCACTATAAGCAACTATTTTAAGTATTTGTAAAAAGCTACTTAAAAATCCATTTGTATTATTTAAGGCTTCAATTGATGGATTTACTATAATAAAATTATTTCCTAAAGATTCGTAGCTTTCCTGCATTACTTGTTGTTTAGCACTATTATCCTCTATATAATTTATTTCGTCATTATTAATTGCCATTTGATTTACTGAAATATTTTCTAATACTAATATTCCTAAAATTAATATTACAGTTACAATTAATTGCAACATATTTTTATTTTTTATAAAATTAAAAATTTTCATTAAAATAGTTGTGGCAAAACTTATTAGTATTACTATTAATAAAGGAAAAACTATTAAAACTGCTATCATAAAAATGAAATATACAAGACTATGTGCTACCATGAGTCCATATAGAGTTAATGGTATAAATCCTAGTACTAATTCACCTATATATATCATTAATAATAATGTATTAAATTTAGCAATTAATGTTTCTCTTGGTTTTATTGGAAGTGGTAAAATATATTCTAAATCTTTAGAATAAAAATATACATTAATTGCTGTCATTGAAGCTTGAAACAGTAAAAATATTGCTAAAATCACTAAATAAATATTTAAAAAGATTTCTGGTATTCCCGTAGATATTAATAGGTCTATTAAATGATAACTTAAGAAAGTTATTCCAACTAACAATATTATTACTAACCACAATAATATTGAACTTTTATTTGTACCATTCTTTCCCTTTTTTAATATTTTTAAATTTTTTACATATTCTTTTGCAAACACTTTGCTCAAACTAATTATTTTATTCATATTTTTCTCCACACATCATATATAATATATAAAGAGAGAATATCACATTCTCTCCTTTTTTTCAATACTATTCATCTATACTAAATGACATTACAAAATCTGTTTCTTCTCCTAATTCCATAATTACTGTTATATTTTTTCTTTCAGATTCATTATCTTTATTTATAATTGTAATTCCATAAACGAATTGATTTCCCTGTTTTTCTACATTATTATGTTGAATTTCATTATTTTCAAAGAAGTTCGTTTTTACAAAATTCTCAAAATCTCCTTGTGATGGATAATTATTTCTTCTAAAAGTTTCATCTAATAAATTATATGCATATTTATAATCTCCATCATTTATCGCTGAGATAAACTTTTCTACATTATATCCTACTTTGTATTCATCGTCAGCTCCATTATATCTATCTAAAAACTCTGGCAAATCAACTGTGTAAGTATCTAAAAATATCTCTTCCTTATTTTCAGAAGTTTCTTTGAAAATATAATATCTATCATCTTGGTCTAGTAATACATATTGTTTATAGCCATCTTCTTCTGTAACCTGATACATTGAAAGATTTATTGTTCTTAATCTGTCATAATTACTATCTATATATTGTGAGAATCCATTATAATCGCCGAATTTTTTATTCCTATATTCCTCATTTAATAAGTAAAATAAATCCTCACTTTTCCTTAATATTAATAATTTGAAGTTGTTAAATTTTTCTTTTGATATATCTTCATCTGACATATTATTATTTAAATAAGTATTACTGTAGTTTTTTTCAATAGTATCCAAAGTACTTTCAAATTTAAAATCATTTATATTTGATATTTCTTCACTATTTATAGGTTCTATTGAAAATGTATTTTTAGTATTATCTATATTAACTATAACATAAACTTTTTCTAAATCTTGAGAATCCATATACACAATATTACCATATACCAAGAAGTTATCTACATTTTGGCCTTGTGAAATTCTCATATCTAATGGTACAAAAGTAATATTTTCATTTACATCTTTTACATAGTCATATACATTTTCTACAGTTATATTGTTACTTTCTATATACTCTGTACTTAATAAGTTGTATATACTTTCCTTTGTTGATTCATCTTCACTATAATTTGTACCATCAGACAATATATATTTTGATTTATCTAATGCACCTAAATAAGTTCTAACTACATTTGTAATATTATAATATTTAGTCTCATTTATTTGTGGTTCGGCTTCAGTTTCATTATTATTCTCCTCAGAAACGGTATTATTACTTGCAACTTCTTCATTATTGCTAGTAGTTAAGAGTAATAATGCTACTACTATTGAAATAATAATTATAACAACTATTATCATTAACAATATTAATGTTTTTTTTCTTTTTAAATATTCCATTTTCCCTCCAACTAAAAGTTTTAATCTTCAGATGCTTCTTTTGAATCATCTTCTGCTTTTTTAAATGAGTCAAGGTCTCTTCCAGAATACATTTCATAATATTTTTTAGAATCCGCAATTCTTCTATCTATATGGTTAGTACCTGGGTCATAGCTTGGCCTTTCAAAAAGTGCCATAAATGCCCATGTTGCATCTTCTATATCTGTTGCATCTTTCCAATCATTATATGTATAACTAATTCCATTATATGCAGAAGATGAATTCCCTGACATTTGGAATTTAGCATATCCATCTGCTCCACCTGCTGGATTTAACTCACCCAACAAAAATTCAATTTGAGTTTTTATGTCTGAAGTATCTGTGCCTTTACTTGAAATATATGATTCTAATGATGTTCTCCTTCCAAAAGACCATTGACATAGACCGAGTCCTATTCCATTTCCACTCTCTATTGCATCAGCCCTAAATCCAGATTCATTTTCGATATTTCCCATAACAGCAGCAGTTGCTATTTCGCTATATCCGGCACTTCTAAGAGCATACCATACCATTTCTTGAGCATTTCCACCTTGTATATCTGAAACACTATTAAATGCTCCTGGAGAAAATATACTAAAGTCAAAATTATTTACTTCATATATATCCTTTTCTGTAGTTTTATACAACAAATATTTGGTTAAGTCAACAAACATATCTGAAGTACTCTCTGTTCCTTCCAAAATCTCAAACAACCAAGATGAAACATTTAATATGTTAGATTTTGCTTTTTTGTTAGATAATAATAATGTTATAAAGTTTTTTTCTTTATATTTGAACTCATCTTCTTTTGTATTCTCTTCTGTTTTATCATTAGTATCGTCTTTTTCAGGCTCTTCTTCTTTTAGTAATTTACTAGTTTTCTCTCTTATATTAGGTGTTGAACCTAGATATTTTGTAGTTTTTATATGTACGCTGGTTGTTTCTTTCCAATTAATATTTGCAGATTTATATTGATTATATATTCCTTTTACTCTTTTACCTTCCTCTTCAGCATTAGCTCTTAATCCCCATGGGTCCTCTGTATTATCGCTTCTTTCATACTCTGCTGACATTACTTCATTTTTCTCCGTTGCATCTCTTTGAACTTGATCTTCATCTTTTTCTTCTGGCACTTGATATATATAATCTTTTGTATAATCTACGATCCATGTATTAGCTCTTGTCAACCCTGCCTCTATTGTATTTCTTTCTGCAAGCGTTGTTAATGTTGCAGTAAAATCAGTTAACCTACTTTGAGTTATATTCTCCTTGCTGTCATCTTCTAAGGTAATTGTTGAACTAATTACTTCTTGTTTTTGATATGTATATTCTTGAGTTGTTGTAGTTTCGGTCAAGTTATCATTAATTGTTATTACAATATCACTATTATATACCAAATCTGCTAAGCCAAATACAAAGTCTTTATCCTCTGTAATTACCATTAAAGCCCATAAATAGTCAAATGGCATTGTATAAGCTTTGACCATATCATAATAATTTATTTTTGTAGCTGTCATTTCATAAACAGTTGGATTAGTATGAATTCCACTTTCTTCATCTGCTGTTGTATATAACTGTGATGACTCACTCCATGTTGCAACTTTTATGTAATATTGTGTTCCTGCTCTTTCTGATAAAGTAGATATTTCTGAAATAGCATTTTTAGGACTAGCAAAAGTAACATCTCCATAACTTTCTCTAAGTTGTTCTATAGTAACTGTTCTTTCCCACCAGTCACCATTGGCAGCATCTTCTACTTGTCCATTTGTACACTCTATTATTGCCCATTCCCAAGGGTCAGTTCCATAATTTCCATTGCCAGGATTTAAATTTCCTTCTTGTATTGTAATTTGGTCACCTTGTACATCAATTACAATACCGACATGATTATGCGCTGCATCTCCTGAGAAAATACTTCCTGTAACTGGAGTTGTTGTTTTTTCAAATTGGTCTCCATATTTATTTACGATATTGTCCACCCATTGATATCCATCTCCCATTCCATTAGGATCTAAACCATAAATTTCATAAAATCTTCCTGCTGCAAACCAAGTACATTGTCCATATTGATAACCATTATATGGATGTCTCCAAGCTTCGCTATTTGTAAAGTCTGGTTCTCTAGAAAACTCTGTACTAGATGATGTCTCTTCTTCTTTTTCTTCACTGTCTTCGTCTTTGTTCTCTTCTTCAGTTGAATCATCATTGTTTTCTTCATCATCTACCTGCACTCCAACATCTGCAACACTTATTATTGCATCTGCTATATTCTCTAGCCATTTATTACAGTCTTTGAAATGTAGGCCATCATACTCAGACATATCTGGGTCTAAATATCCATCTGACGTTACATACCCTTCTGTTGTATCTATAAAATAAACATTTCCTTTTTGACTACAATAGTTTTTTATCTCTGAATTGTAGTTAGAAATTGATGAGTTTAAACTATCTGTAGTGTTTCCATAAGTTTGACCAACTGGAAATACCTTTTGTATATAAATGTTTTTATTAGGATATCTATCACAAAGTTGATCTATCAAAGTTTTCATTTGACTTGAATCCGGATTATTCACTCCTAAAAGGACACATACTGCATCTACAGAATTGTTTCCCGGTAATGTATTTATATTATCTATCCAATATTGTGCACTTACACCTACTTCTGCTGCAAATAAAGAGTTTTCTATTTTTTTCTTGTTTTCATCATTTAAATATAAGCCTGATTCTAATCTTACAGTATTTGAATCTCCTATAAATAATACATTATCTAATGATTCTACACCATCAATTGTTGCACTTCCATCTGGTGCATTTGATTTTTCTAAGGTAAAATATTTCATTGCTTCTATTTTATCTGCTTCACTTCCAGAATTTCTATATGCTTGCATTTTTTCCTCAAACTCTTCTGGTGGAATATATGTTAAAGTTATTTCTTCTCCCTGTCTTTGCCATTGTCCATTATCATTTTGACTATAACCTTTATTTTTCATCCAATCATTAAAAGATAACATACCTTCAGTTGTACTACTTTCTTCTTGTTGCTCTTGATTTTCTTCATTCTTTTTTTGCTCTTCTTCTTTTTTAAATTGGTATTCATCTGTGTATGTCTCATAATCAGTTTGCATATTGGCTAATTCTTCTTCAGTTAATACTGTAAAACCTGTTGTTAAATTTCTCTTTAATTTTATAATCCCTTGTAATTTATTACTATCAGCACTTAAAATTTGATTCCAGTTTATTTCTTCTTCTGGATTTTTTCTTGTATCTGGGTATTGTGTAATAATCTCTGCATTCATTAATTTTGCTAATTCTTCTGGTCCCTCTAAATACTCATCAACCCTACTATTTTCTTCTATCATTTTATCCCATAACTCTTGAGCTGTATTTTTAGTAGAAAGCGCACCATCTTCTTTAGATATAGTTGCACTCCTTACATTTTGGACAACTCCAAAACCTGGAGATGCCCAATCATCCTCACTATATGTTCCATCATCTACTGTTATGAAATATACAAATCCAGCTAATAATAATAGTAGTAAAATAAATACAATCAGCGGGATTAACAGTATTTTTATTATTCTAAATAGTATTTTTCCAACTTTTCTCAAAATCTCTTTTCCCATTTTGTTCTCCTAAAATTTACATATTAATACTAAATTCACTTATACTATCTTGTTCATTAGAATTATATTGTCCATTATTAAATCTTGAAAAGACCATTCTTCTTATGTTTTTCGTTGAACTAAATCTACTATAATATTTTATATCAATAGTTTTAGTATTTCCATTTTCTACTACCATCATATCTTCTGTTATCTCATGAACATATGGGTTATATCTTACTTCGTTTTGGTCTTCTAAATACATACTGTCTGTGCCTTTTAAGTCGTCCAAAACAACTGTAGTTTGTCCATTATTTTCGATTGTCATGTTATATGTTTCATATTCCATATATACATCTTTATAATTTACTGTAATCTTCACATTGTCTTTTTCTTCTGATTTTTCTATACTTGTCCTACCAATGTAATTATTTACATTTAATTTATATTCTCCATTTTCATTAACAATTGTAATATAATCTTGTTTCACTGTATTATTTGCTTTTCCTGTTGCTAACATATCTGGAATTATATCTACTTTATATGTATTATTTATCCAGTTCTCTATCTCAAATGTTACTTTGCTTTCATTAAAAATATTTCCATAATAAAAAGTTCTGAAATCGTCTAAAGTAGAAAACATTTCTTCCTTACAATTTTCTGTTAGCATATTATATGCTTCTTCTAAATTTCCATTATTACAATTTTCTATAAACGACGTTATTATTTCTGTATCATCTCTTACTGTTCCTGGTGATATAGAGTTTCCCAATGCTGATGTATTAGTAGATGTTACATTAATATTTCTATTTCCTGTATTTATTGATTGATTTACATTATTATTTTGACTAATATTTTTTTGCGAATTATTAGCAACATAATTATTTAGTAATTGCAAACCAATAAGAAAAAGAGCAATAATTATTACAGCTATTAATATTCCTCTTCTATTTTGATTGAAAAATCTTATTAATTTGTACATAATTATTACCTCTTTCTATTATTTATAGTTAGTTTTTTTCTTTTTATTAAATGTTGCTACTTTATTCATTGTTTGACTAGCTGTTTTCTTAGCTCTTGCATCGTCTAATCCTACTTTTCTCTTATATTCATCTGCAAAAGCCTCAACCCATTTTTCTCTCTTGTCAGTATTGTAATCTGAACCAACTCTATTTGCATATTTAGTAAAGGCAATTGCTTCTTTTATGTCTTTTGCATCTCCATCATCTATCATTTTTTGAGCTGCCATTATATCATCTATATCTGAAATATAATTATCTAAGCATTGGTCTACAATGCCACCCTCTTCTGTCATTTCTTTTGCTTTTTCTTTGTCAAAATTCTTCACCAATAAATCTTTATTGTCTTTTTTAAACTTCTTCATATATTCTTTTGCATTCAATTCTTCAAATTCTGGTGAGTTTCTTACACTGTCTCTTGCAGCTCTATATTGCTCATTACCAAGTTTTTGATTAAGCATAGTATTAGTTACACCAAGACCAACACCACCAGCAGTAGCTCCATAAGCAAATGCATTACTTGGGTCACCTGTTGCAATACCAGCAGCAACTCCTACAGCTGCAAGTCCACCCGCTCCAGCGAATCTTATTGCATTTTTTACAAGTCCTTTTGCCATATATCCAGGAGCTTTCTTCAATTTATATTTTGCACTTGCTGCCACACCTTTAGAAACACTTTTTAGTTTTCTCTTTATTCTTCCTCCGCTTTTTCTTTGTGCCCCAACCATTCTATGTCGTTCTCCTAATCTCCTAGCAGTAATTTGAGGCTCATCATCTTTTCCTTCTTCGTTGTTTCCTTCTTTTCCATCTTGGTTTCCACCCAAGCCTAACATTTGTTTTTGTTCTGGCGTTAATTCATCTTCTGTTAATTGTCCATCTGCTAATTTCTCTTCAAGATTCTCTCGCTCTGCTCTTTTTACAGGATCTTCATTGTTGTATTCAGTAGCATCTGCAGCAGATGGTCCCCCTGCATCTACATTATTATTTTCACTTTCATTATTATTTTCATTTTCATTATTATTTTCATTTTCATTATTATTTTCATTTTCTCCTGAAGTTAACATTGCTTCATCAATGTTGCCCCTCATCTTTGGTTGTGTATTACCTTCAGAATCAGAAGAACCTCCAGAAGATGAACCAGAACCACTATTTTTACTACCACCTTTCATAAGTGAACCTAATTTGTTAATTCCTTGCATAGCTAAAGCTCCTCCAGCTGCACCAGCAAAAGCTCCTGGTGTAGAAGCTTTTTCAAACCCGAAGAAACTTCTCAATAATTTTTCAGCTGGCAACATAAATCCTATTGCTACTAATGAATATATTAAGTTTTCTGATGCTAAATCAAATGCAGATGTAACAAGTATATAATACAATAACAAATGCATTGGCTGTATTAACAAGTTAAATACATACTCTTTAAGCCATTTATTAAATCCTTGAGCAGAACCATCTGAAACTTTATCTATTGGATAAGTAACAGCAACAAGTGGTGCCATCAATGTTAAAAATGCCATGTATAACACCCTTTTTGTATATGTAAATGCAAAAAACAATGTATATAAAACTAAAACAATAAAACAAATTGCATATCCAATATAATCTGTTCCCCAGTTAGCTAACTGTAATTCTAATCTCATTTTTCCCAACAAATTGGTTGGATAAACTACAAAGTCTCCATTTTCATCTGATTCTAATTTTTCATTAACAATTGCATCTATTAGTTCCTCATTACCAGTATTTTTAATATAATCTGTTAATTTACTATTTGTATCATCTGGTATAATTACAGTAAATCCATTTTCGTCTACTCTTGAAGACACTACTTTAGTTAATTGGTTAACCAATGTTACAGAAAATGCCATAATATAATGCATAAAGAATAAGATAACAAGACCTACTAACCAATCATATAACATTTGCCTATATTTTGCTTTATCACTTGCTAATGTAGATATTAACATTCTAATTCCAATATAAAGAAGTACTATCATCATCATTACTAAAGCAATATTTCTTAAAGCGACATACCAACTTGAAATAGTATCTCTTAATTGTTCTGCCATGTTTTGTGGTGAGGTAGTTATTTTGTTTCCATCTTCATCTTCATAATAATAGCTTTTTATTTCTTGTTTTTCATTTCCATTTTCGTCAAGTTCTGGGTTTCCATTCTCATCTAGGACAGGTCCCCACTCTTCTTTTATTTCTATTGGGTCTGAAAAGAAATCTACATTAAAGAATAATACATCTCCCTTTATTATTTCTTCAGGACTCATAGTATAAGCAGGAAGATATAATGTTTCAGGTAAATTATCAACAGTATATGAGCTAACATTTACTGCTTGTACTCCTGAGACCCCAAGAGAATCCATAGTAGCATCAAAAACAACATCACCTACACTGGTCATTTGAACTAATAATGCTCCAGCTATTCCAACTATCAATGCATTTAGTCCGAGGTGTACATATTCCTATTGCTAAAATTGCTACAGCTAAAACTGCTTTAAATAGAAATCCCAAAAATTCATACCACGCCGCCGATAGTGTTACTTCTTGTAAAGAGGAATCCACGCCCATAATTGAACTATGTAAGACTCCTATTATTGCATCGGCAAGTGTAACAAATAATGAAACTACTGGCGTTAACAGTTTTCCAGGAAATTCCACCATGTCCTCTGCATGCACTGTTTTTGGTATTGCAAATTGAAATAATAATACAAATATGAGCACTATAACAATTTTTGCCCATATACTTTTATTAGTAAAAAACTTCATAAAGTTATCCTCCAAATTCTAGTTCTTTCTTCTCTTAGCTAATTGATTTAAGTTTGTCTCAACAAACTCAAACTCTTTTCTCGTTGGTGTGATTTTTAAAATAGCAGTATCAGCTCCTACTTTAAGTAATCCTTCTCCTCTTTGGCAAGTAACTAAAAAGTTCGCTTCCCCTTCTGAAAGTTTAAAAACTTCTTTTAAGTATTGTATTTCTGATTTATCTTGTGCTAAAAATAGTTTTGTATCAGAAGATGTTAAAACAGCTTGTGCTTCTGGTTTCTCATAAAAGTCTTGGAATCTTTGTGAAATAATTGCTAAAGAAACATTTCTTTTTCTTGCACGTCTTGCCATTTTATTTAAGAAATCTACAGCTTCTGGGTATGGTAATAACATCCATGCCTCGTCTACTAAAACTCTTTTTTGCGTAGCCTTTTTTCTGTCTTCACTGTTTTTCTTAACAAATTTTTCCCAAATCCAAGAAAGAAGTATTTGTTGTGCAAGCGGTCTTGCAAATCTTTCTTCTAGTTGAGAAATATCTAGGTTTATAAATGGTGCTCCTTCTAAAAGTTCAAAAGTAGATTGTCCATCAAAATATGCCATTTGTCCATCATATTCTCTTATATATTGTTTCATAACTTTAAGTAAGTAACTATAGTGGAATTGATAATCTGGGTTGGTATTATCTTTAGCTTTTGCCATAAGTCTTTTATACCAGCTACCTATTGTTGGCATATTTTTCTTTCTTCTTGCTAACATATTTCCACCTTGCATACCTGTTGTGTTTTGTTGATATAAGCTATTAGGATTACTTGTAATCCCTAAAGCTGCATATTCTTCTGCTACAGTTTCTGCTATTATTTGTTTTGTAAGCTCATTTACCTCTTGGCTTTGTGTACTACCTTTTGCCATTGTAAGAAGACCTTGTGTTACGTCCTCTACTTTGTTTTCTATATTTAAAACTGTTCTATCCCTTCCTGTTATTTCATCCTTTATAACCTCTGTTTCGACATCAAATATATTTATGATTGTTTTTGATGTTGGGCTAATTACTACATTTATTCCACCAAGACTTTCTGCAACTATTGTATATTCTCCTTCTGCATCTAATGCCAAACTTTCAATTCCCATAAGCACTGATGACCTTGATACTAATGTTTTCATTGTAACTGACTTACCAGCACCAGATTTAGCAAATATAACCATATTGTAATTTGATAATGAACTTGAAAAATTATCAAATAATATTGGTGTTCCTGTTTGCTTATTAAATCCTAAAGGTACTCCTTCTGGATGTCCAACTTCAGATGTTGTAAAAGGAAATACTGTTCCCATTGAATTTCTATCAAATGTATGTGATTTACTTATTTTGTTATCCATTAATGGTAAATTAGATTGAAATGCTTCTTCTTGCATTCCCCATGCACTTTTAATTCCCACTAATGTTTTAGACATATCTGATGCAAGCATCTTTGTTTGTCTATCTAAATCTTCCATGTTATATGTAAATAATGTTGAAACAATAGTTGCTTCAAATAATTTATTAAATCCTGCAGCAATTTCATCTCTTAATTGCTCTGCTTCAAATCTTTTTTGAGAAATTGTACTTTCTCTATTTATATTTCCTTTATCTGCTGCAACAATTCTTTCAGTTTCTAGTTCATTTATTACCCTATTTAATTCATTTTGAGACCTTTCTTCTTTTATTGGATTTATATATATAGATGTATTAACATCTCCAAATAAATACATATCCCTAAATAATTCTGGGAAAGTACACATCCTAGGTAAAGTAGAAACATAAAAACTTCTAGCATATCTTGTTGTATTTGAAATTATCTCCAAGTGGTCTATTTTTGAAGCATCTATTCCAGATGGAGCAATTAAATCTTTAATTGTTTTTCTTTTTAAAAAGCTTACTTCTTGCTCTTCTTTTTTTACTTCTGTTTGCTCTTCTTTTCTATTTTTTCTCATCTTTACCCTCCTTTTCCTTTGTCTTTCTAGTAGCCCCTTTCTTTGTTGTTTCCTTCTTCTTAGTTATTTTTTCCTTTGCTTTTTTAGCAACTTCTGCACCTACTAATTCTTGATTTTCATTAATAATAATTTCTGCCATTTGGTTTATTAAGTCATCCATTTCTTCTTCTCTTTGTCTTACTTGTCTTTCTTTTTCAGATTCTTGCATTGCTTCATAAATTAAATCATTTGCTTTTTTAGTTGCATCTTCTTCTATTTTTTGATTTATTGCCTTCATTCTCTTATCTAAAACATCAGGTGCTGTTGAATATAGTTCATCATATTCTGCTTTTAATGCTTTATCTAATCCATATAGCTCTGAGTCATCTCTGTTATATGCTATATATAACAATTCTGCTAATTCTTCTGAATCTAATATTTTTCCACTTACACTACAAACTCCTAATGCATTTATTATTGTTTGAGATTTTGTGTATAAATCTGAAAACGCCATATTTTTAATTTCTTCTGTTGAATATTTTTCATCGCTTGCTTCTTCTGGTGTATATGAAATTATAACAAAATAGTTTCTTCTTAAAATGTTTCTATTTAAACTCATTCTTTCTGTATTATTTATAATATCTACACCATATTCATAAAGGTTTCTATCTCTTACAACTTCTAGTTCTGCTTTTTGTATTTCTTCTCTACTATATCCTGAAGAAACTAGTCTGTTGTATTCCATTTGTTTTTTTGCAAGTCTGTCTCTTATTCTATTTACTCTTTCTCTATACTTAATTAGTCCACTTTCTAAGTTTACTGTTCTTGTTTGTACATATATTTGAATTGGATATCTAAGTGTATTTAAAAATTGTATGAAACCTTGTTCTACGCTATTTTTTTCTAGTCCTGACATTAAGTCATAATTTATACCTTGACATTCAATAACCATTAAGTATTTTTGTCTTTCTTTTTTTACAATCATATTATCTTCGATTTTATCAAATTCCATAAAATTAAATATTGATTGCTTATTATATGTAACAGTATTTTGTGGATTTTCTATTTGTCCTTTCTTACTGCTAGTTTTTCCTTTTACTTTCTCACCACTATTTTTAGGTCCTTTTACTTTATTTCTAACAACTAGAAATATAACAAATAATACAACTAAAACTATAAATAAAACAATTAAAACAGCTGTAAGTATTGTTGTTATTTCATCATTATTCATCTTTTGTTTCCTCCTTTAAATATACATATATTTTGTTTTTATTTCTTTTAAATTTTACCCATCTTTTAATAACGTCGTCAATTGCCTCTCCACCAGTGGACTCAGTAAATTTAAATTTTTTCGTATCTGGTACTTTAAAGGTTCCAATGCAAAAACCTATAACAGCAAAAATAACAGCAATTATTATTCCTACTATTTGCAATCCTATTAGATTAAAAATAAAATAAAATAATAGTCCTACTGCACCTACTGCTCCTGTCCAAATTAAAGCCTTTGTAGAAAAAATATATAATATTCTACTTTCTCCTTTATAATTTCTTGGAATTTCATGAATTTGCATTAGTTTTCCCTCCTATTTATACCCTATTATCACATATATATATTATATCAGAAAAAATACACAAAATCGACTATTTTTGTGCATTTTTTCTAATTTTAACGAAAATGTAACAATACTGTAATATTGATTATTCAAAAATGCTTACGGATATAGTTTTTTGTCTGTTTTTATATTTTTTCTTTACATTTTTTATATTACAAAAAAAGAAGTAATCTTTTTTAGATTTACCTCTTTTGTTTTCATTATAAAGATGATGGTATTTGTTGTGCCAAATTAAATACTACACCAGCAATTGTAGAAGCCGCAAATACTATCATTGCACCTACAACATATGGTAATAAAGTCTTTTTGTATTCTGCTTTTTCTTCTACACTTCCCATCATGTATTTGATACCTAATGCTACCAAAACAACTACAGATACAATCGAACCTATTGTTGATAATATCGTTACTACTGTATTTCCCACATTATAAATAGGTTGTTTTACCGTATTGTCTGGAAGCTTTCCTTGTATGTCATCTACAGTAAATCCATAAACTACTGCATTTAAGAAAGATACAACCATTAAAAATATGATTACTATTTTTATTACTTTTTTCATTTCGAACCTCCTTATATTATACTGAAGATAAAACTAGAATCGCTATTCTCCAGATTCCAAAAGCACCAAAAACTACTACGCAAGAAATTAGGTATGCAAATAATGTTTCTTTATACTCAGCTTTCTCTTCCACACTTCCTATCATATATTTAATTCCTAGTATTGTTCCAACTATAACTGCTACAACTATTCCTATTCCTAATAATAAGTTATATAAAAAATTCGTTGTATTTTGCAACTCACCTTCATTTATTCCTTCTTGACTTTGTAACTCTTGACCATGTGAAATAAAGTTATCAGCATCCTTAAAAATCTCATCAACAGATGTAGCAACTTTGATAGGCTCTTCATAAGACGCATAACTGATATTTACCATGGCAGAACAACAAATTAATAAAATTATTATACTTATAATTAACTTTTTCATGCTAATCCCCCTTCTTGTACAATACCTACAACTATTGAAAGGATATTAGTTATTGCAAAAACCATAACTGCTCCTATAATATATGGTGTCATTGCTTTTTTGTACTCAGCTCTTTCCTCTACACTTCCCATCATGTATCTGATACCTATTATAATAAGAACTATGACAGATGTAAATGAACCTACTATTTGTATTATCCCTACAATTGCATTACCTATGTTCATCAATTTATTTGCTTGAAGTGCACCTGTTGTACCTTGTTCTTCACTAACACCTTCCCCACTATTTGGTTTCCAGTCGTCAGGATTAAAATCTATAGTTACATCTGTATCAGTAGCTGCTTGTACAACATTTGTCATAAAAAATATCATTGTAATTAACAACATAATTAAAAATATTATTTTAATCATTTTATTACTTTTTCTCATAATTTTTCTCTCTTTCTTCCTTTTATTATATTATAACTTATAAATCTTTCTTTTTCAACATTTTTAAATTCTAAAATCATTATTTTTATTTTTTATAGGTATAAAAAATCCTCCATTTCTGGAGGATTTTGATTTACTTTGATTACTTCTAGCCTAATCCTTGAGTAAATCCGAAGATTATACCAGCGATTGCTGATGCTGCGAATACTAAACCTGCACCAATTATGTATGGTAATAAAGTTTTCTTGTATTCTGCTTTTTCTTCGGCACTACCCATCATATATTTGATACCTAATACAACTAATACTATAACAGAAACAATTGAACCAATTGTACTTATAATTGTAACTATTTGGTTTCCAATATTTTGAATACCTGCTGTATCTGTGTCCGGATCACCTGTTACTGTAGTTGATGGATTTGGTGCTGCTGTTGCAGCATATGAATATACATTTAAAAACATAACAGTTACCATCATTATAACCATCATTGCACTTAAAAACATCTTTAATTTTTTATTCATACCCTTTTCCTTCCTTTCATTTTAATTATATTAAATTTAAAAACTTAATAACTAATTAACTTAATCACTTATAATTATAGCATTTTTAACCTATGATGTCAATTTTTTATAAGTTTTCTGCTTAATTATAACATGATTTTTTATTTTTTTGCAATATGTAATAAAAATTTAATGTTTTTGTCTTTTATTTGTAATAAACTTTTAAATCAATATATTATAATAAGCCTAATAAAAAACCCTATGAATCATATATCCATAAGGTTTATTTGGCGGAGATGAGAGGGTTCGAACCTCCGCGCCGCTTTCGCGACCTAACTGTTTAGCAAACAGTCCCCTTCACCACTTGGGTACATCTCCATTTTATAAATTAAAAGTTAGATATTTTTTAGTTTAAATATCTAACTAAAGTTGTTTGGCGGAGAGGGTGGGATTCGAACCCACGGTACGCTACAAACGCACGCCAATTTTCAAGACTGGTGCCATAAACCAACTCGACCACCTCTCCATTTGTCTTGCGACAGTATCTATATTAGCATAAAAAACTGTCGCTTGTCAATAGTTTATTTGTTTTTTCTTCAAATAATTTCTCACGAATTTTAAGCTTTTACTTTTTATTAGATTTAAAAACTAAAATTTTCTTACATCCTTATATTTTCTCCAGAACTCATTGCTTTTGATATAGCTTCTTTTTCTTCGTCTGACAATGTATATTTAGATTCACCTTTTTCTACAGGTTTTGCATAAATATTTGACATTTCTCTAGAATAAATACCATTTAAAACTACTCCATTATTATTTTCATCTAATAATGCAAGCGTAAAACTTAAATCACTCCCTGTATCTTTAAAAGCATTATATCTAACAATTCCTATTTTTTGAATACATTTTCTTAAGTCATTATCCAAAGTCTTAATAAATTCATTAATTTCTCCATTTTGTTTTTCTACTTTTTCAACTCTATACATAAAAGTTTCTAAATCTTCTTCTATATTATTGCCATTTCCTAATTTATTTATAAATGTTTTATAATATTTATTTAATTTTGAAAGTTTTATCATTAACGCAATTAATCCTATAAATAAAACTATACATACAACAGATATGATAATTAAAAACATATCTGATTTTAAAAATTCTAATATATTGTCCATGTTATCAACTCATTTCTTGTTTTTATTTTATTAGCCCTAATATTCTTTCTAAATCATCATTTGATGTATATTCAATAATTATTTTTCCTCTTCTTCTTCCTGCATCAACTTTTACCTTACTACCAAAAAAGCTTTGGAAAGTATTTTCTATATTTCTATATAATATGTGATTTCTCTTTTGTTCTGCTGTTGTTTCTTTTATCTTGCTCTTCTTTTCTATAGACCTTACTGTTGCGCCTGTTTCTATAAGTTGTACTGCTGTCAAATATTGCCTTTCAGGGTCTGTAATTGCAAGTAATGCTTTACAATGCCCTTCTGTCAATTTTCCTTCTTTTGCCATCTCCAACACTCTTGGCTCCAAATTTAATGTCCTTAGTGTATTTGTAATAGTAGTTCTATTTTTTCCTAATTTTTTTGCAATTTCTTCTTGTGTCATTCCATAATTATCAATTAAACTTTTTATTCCTAATGCTTTTTCAACTGGGTTTAAGTTTTCTCTTTGCATATTTTCGATTAATGATATTGCTGAATTTACTTTTTCATTATCTTCTCTAATTATTGCAGGCACTTCTGTTAAACCTGCTATTTTAGATGCTCTCCATCTTCTTTCTCCTGCAACTATACTATAATATCCATCTTTTTTAGTTACAACTATTGGTTGTATTAAACCATATTCTTTTATTGAATCTGCAAGTTCTTCTAATGATTCTTGGTCAAATTTCTTTCTTGCTTGTCCTTTATTTGGTTCTATTTCTGTAATTTTTAAGTTTTTTAATACATCATTTTCTTGCATTTGCTCTTCTTCTGGAGCTGGTCCAAATAATGCATCTAATCCTTTCCCTAGTCCTGTCATCTTTGCCATTTATACCACTTTCCTTTCTTTTTCAAAATTATGCCATATGTTTTGCCTTTTTCTCTTCCTCATTTATTTTTAAAAATTCTTTAGCAAATTTCATATAGCTTTTTGCTCCTTTTGATTTAGGATCATATTCTGTAATTGGCATTCCATAACTTGGCGCTTCACTTAGTCTAACATTTCTTGGAATAACTGTTTTATATACTTTATTTTCAAAGTATTTTTTAACTTCTTTAACAACTTGATTAGATAAATTCGTTCTTATATCATACATTGTAAGAAGTGCACCTTCTATTTTTATTTCTTTATTTAAGTGTTTTTTTACAAGATTTATTGTATTTAAAAGTTGTCCTAGCCCTTCTAGTGCAAAATATTCACATTGTACAGGTATAAGCACACTATCAGAAGCTGTAAATGCATTTAATGTAATTAAACCTAATGATGGAGGACAATCAATTAAAATATAGTCATAATTATCTTTTACTTTTTCTAATTTTTCTTTTAGTCTTTGTTCTCTTGACATCATAGATACTAATTCAACTTCTGCACCTGCTAAGTTCATATTTGCAGGACATAATTTTAAATTTTTAATTATTGTATCTTGTACTACTTCTTCCATTTCTGCATCATTTGCTAATATATCATAAGTAGAAAGTTCACATTCTTTATCTACACCTAATCCACTTGTTGCATTTCCTTGAGGGTCTGCATCGATTAAAAGAACTTTTTTACCTTTTTTTGCCAAAATTGTTCCTAAATTAACAGTTGTAGTTGTTTTTCCAACTCCACCTTTTTGATTTGCTAATGATATTACTTTTCCCACGTCG
>OCPV01000891.1_pt1 | contig 18950 bp, 18 predicted proteins | sample 1538511 | NCBI WGS metagenome assembly OCPV01 (sample SAMN04571704, study PRJEB22368) | human gut metagenome | biome: human gut; material: stool | host: Homo sapiens | place: Luxembourg | collected 2012-08-30 | reverse complement strand
AGCCGCGCGGTCTTCTTCTTCGGCCGACTGGTCCAGAAAGCAGCCCCGTCCGAACTGTTCGGTGTGGATCCGGGGAAGGAGCGATTCGATCTCGGTCTCGTGATAGCGCATGCTCTTGACGAACTGTCCCACGAATACCCGCTTACCGGCTAGCGCCGCACGCAGGGCCAGGCCGAAGGCTGCCGTGGTCTTGCCTTTCCCGTTGCCGGTATAGACATGCAGGTAGCCTTTTTCCATCGGGGAGTTCGGAGTTTCCATAAGCTTGATGCGTTTAAAATGCGGTAAAGTTTGTTTGCCTTTTCTATGAAAAATGGATAACTTTGCATTATTGAGTGCTTTCTTTCTTTAGAAAGCAGCGCGTAGATTTTGATGGGGGCACTCTTCTGAAAAGCTGATACAAAGATACTCAAACTAAAAATATAACAAGATGAAAGGAATCGTATTGGCCGGGGGCAGCGGAACACGTTTGTACCCCATCACCAAAGGAGTGTCGAAACAACTGCTTCCTATTTATGACAAGCCGATGATTTATTACCCCATCTCGGTATTGATGTTGGCCGGCATCCGGGATATATTGATCATTTCTACGCCGTATGATTTACCGAGTTTCCGCAGGTTGTTGGGCGACGGATCCGATTTCGGGGTTCATTTTGAATATGCGGAACAACCTTCGCCGGACGGATTGGCCCAAGCTTTTATCATTGGTGCAGACTTTATCGGGGATGATGCGGTATGTTTGGTGTTGGGCGATAATATTTTCCAAGGAGCAGGATTCTCCAGCATGTTGAAAGAAGCTGTCCAAAAAGCGGAAGAAGAAGAGAAAGCAACGGTATTCGGATACTGGGTGGACGATCCGCAGCGGTATGGAGTTGCGGAATTTGACGAGGCGGGAAATTGTTTGTCGATAGAAGAAAAGCCGGAACATCCCAAATCGAACTATGCCGTAGTAGGACTTTATTTTTATCCGAACAAAGTGGTTGATGTGGCCAAAAAAGTTAAGCCTTCGGCACGTGGAGAACTGGAGATCACTTCCGTAAACCAAACTTTCCTGTCGGACAAGCAGTTGTTGGTACAAACTTTGGGGCGTGGATTTGCCTGGCTGGACACCGGGACACATGACTCGCTTTCGGAAGCTTCCATTTTTGTGGAAGTATTGGAAAAACGCCAAGGGCTCAAGATCGCCTGTCTGGAAGGGATTGCCTATCGGAAAGGCTGGATATCGGAGCAAAAAATGAGAGAACTGGCAGCGCCGATGTTGAAAAACCAGTATGGGCAATACCTGCTCAAGGTGATAGACGAATTGAAAAGAACGGATGGTAAATAAACGAAAATCCCATGAATATCATAGAGACTTCCATAAAGGGTGTCGTAATTTTGGAGCCCCGGATTTTTGCAGACGATCGAGGGTATTTTTTTGAGAGTTTCTCTCAAAAAGTGTTCGACGAATTGGTGCGCCCGATACGTTTTGTGCAAGACAACGAATCCAAATCGAAATACGGCGTTCTCCGGGGCTTGCATTTTCAGAAGGGGGAACATGCCCAGAGCAAGTTGGTCCGCGTAGTGAAGGGGAAGGTGTGGGATGTGGCAGTAGATATTCGCCGAGGGTCTCCTACCTTCGGCAAGTACGTATCGGTAGAACTTTCCGAGGAGAACAAACGGCAGTTTTTTATCCCTCGTGGCTTTGCCCATGGTTTTGCCGTATTGAGTCAAGAAGCCATCTTCCAGTATAAATGCGACCATTATTATGCACCGGAAAGCGAAGGCGCCATCGCTTGGAACGATCCTGACATAGGGATCGACTGGCCTGTAGCGGCCTCGGACATCCTGTTGTCCGAAAAAGATAAAAAGCACCCTCGTTTGGCGGATTCCCTGGAGTTGTTCGATTATCATGTAGATTATTATGCGGAACAATAAAACGATTCTGGTAACCGGTGCAAACGGGCAACTGGGCAATGAAATGCAAATAGTTGCCCGGGGAAGTGAAGACTGCTACATGTTTACCGATGTGGCGGAACTCGACATTACCGACGCGGAAGCAGTCGAAAAGATGATTCGGGAGAATCGCGTGGACGTGATTGTCAATTGCGCCGCCTATACCAATGTCGATAAGGCAGAAGAAGAGCCTGCCCTGGCCGAGCGGCTCAATGCATTGGCAGTTAAAAATTTGGCGGAGTCAGCCAAACGGAATGATGCTGTACTGATCCATATCAGTACGGATTATGTCTTTGGAGGCACGCAAAACAATACGCCATGTCGAGAAGATCAACCGGCCAATCCGACGGGTGTCTATGGAAAGACCAAATTGCAGGGAGAAGAAGCGATCAAAGCGGTCGGTTGCCGTTATATCATTATCCGTACGGCATGGCTTTACAGCGAGTTTGGGAAGAATTTTCTCAAAACGATGTGGAACCTTACGGCTACTAAGCCGGAGTTGAAGGTTGTATTTGACCAAACGGGAACGCCGACCTATGCTTACGATCTGGCGAAGGCGATTTTCGAGATCATTGAAAGCCGCAAATATGAGGGGTGCGGAGGGACTTATCACTATTCCAACGAAGGAGTATGTTCCTGGTACGATTTTACGAAAATGATTGCCGCTTACACAGGGCACAATGCCTGCCGCATATATCCTTGTCATAGCAATGAATTTCCTTCCAAGGTAGTGCGTCCCAGTTACTCGGTGCTCGATAAGACAAAGTTCAAAGACACTTTCGGGATCGAGGTACCATACTGGACGGATTCCTTGAAAAAATGCATCGATGTACTCAATAAATAAAAATACGACCATGTCATCCTCTCGTCGCAGTATCCTCATCACCGGAGGCGCCGGTTTTATCGGTTCCCACGTGGTACGTCTGTTTGTCAACAAATATCCCGACTACCACATTGTCAATCTGGACAAACTGACCTATGCCGGCAATCTGGCCAACCTGAAAGACATCGAAAAAGCCCCGAACTACACGTTCGTAAAGGCCGACATCTGCGATTTTGAAACGATCCTCTCGCTGCTGCAGCAACACCGTATCGACGGTATCATCCACCTGGCGGCCGAAAGCCACGTGGACCGCTCGATCAAGGATCCGTTCACCTTTGCCCGCACGAACGTCTTGGGCACCTTGAGCCTCCTCCAGGCAGCGAAACTCTACTGGGAATCTCTCCCAGAAGGCTACCAAGGGAAGCGTTTTTACCACATCTCGACCGACGAGGTTTACGGCGCGCTGGAACTGACCCATCCGGAAGGCATCAAGCCGCCTTTTACCACCATAGCTTCCTCGTCGCAGCATCACCTGGCCTATGGGGACAAGTTCTTTTACGAAGATACCCCGTACCAGCCCCACAGCCCATATTCGGCCTCGAAAGCCTCGTCCGACCATTTCGTGCGGGCTTTTCACGATACCTACGGCATGCCGACGGTGGTTACCAACTGTTCGAACAACTACGGGCCGTATCAGTTCCCCGAAAAACTCATCCCGCTTTTCATCAACAATATCCGCCACGGAAAGCCGCTGCCCGTCTATGGGAAAGGTGAAAACGTGCGCGACTGGCTCTACGTCGAAGACCATGCACGAGCCATCGACCTGATCTTCCATCAGGGGAAAATGGCCGACACGTACAACATCGGGGGCTTTAACGAGTGGAAAAACATCGACCTGATCCGCGTGCTCATCCGCACGGTCGATCGTTTGCTGGGAAATGCGCCGGGGACGAGCGAACACTTGATCACCTACGTGACCGACCGGGCCGGACACGACCTGCGCTATGCGATCGATTCGACCAAACTGCAGAGGGAACTGGGCTGGGAGCCTTCCCTGCAATTCGAGGAGGGGATCGAAAAGACAGTTCGCTGGTATCTGGACAACCAGGAGTGGCTTGACCAGGTAACCAGCGGAGAGTACGAGAAGTATTATGAGAAAATGTATAAATATTAACACTATTACATCATGAATATGATACCATTGGTTAAACCTTATATTGCTCCAGAAGAGGCTATGATGCCTGCAATCAAGCAGATATTGTATAGCGGATATATAGCCGAAGGGGAGAAGGTCTATGAATTTGAGTCTGTGTTTGGGGACTATATTCAGAATCCAAACGTACTATCAGTAAATTCCGGGACAGCAGCCTTGCATATTGCGCTGATGTTGATAGGTGTTGGTCCTGGCGATGAGGTGATCAGTACGGCTTTGACGGCTGAGCCTACGAATGTGGTCATTAAGTTGACGGGGGCAAAAGTAGTGTGGGCCGATGTGGATGTCAAAACGGGTTTGATATCTCCGGAAAGTATCCGAGCAAAAATAACAGATAAAACAAAAGCCATCATGGTAGTTCATTATGCAGGAATGGTCTGCAATATGGACGAGATCAATAAGATATCTTCGGAAACCGGTATACCGGTCATTGAAGATACTGCTCATGCTATGGGCAGTGGTTATGGAGGTAGGCCTGTAGGAAGCAATTCGGCTTATACATGTTTTTCTTTGCAGGCGATCAAGCATTTGACAACGGTTGATGGCGGTTTTATTGCCTTGAAGGATCCGGAAAGATTGTCTGATGGGCGGAAATTGCGCTGGTTCGGTTTGGATAAAAAACTTCCTCGTTTGCAGAATGACATTAAGTTCCCGGGTTATAAATACCAGATGAACAATGTGACTGCCACCATTGGGTTGGTACAAATGAAATATATTGATCGTGTGATTGCGCGTCATAAAGAAAACGGTCAGTATTTTGATGAAAATCTGAAGGGAATTGCCGGGGTAACATTGCTCCCATATTATGAGCATACGGAGCCTTCTTATTGGTTGTACACTATGAAGGTAGAGAATCGACCGGATTTTATAAAGATGATGACGGAGAATGGGATCATGGCATCTGAATTGCATTTAAGAAATGACAGACATTCCGTATTTTCTGAATCGAAATGTGAATTGCCGGCATTGGATGAGTTTTATTCAACCTTTGTTCACATTCCTTGTGGCTGGTGGTTGAGTGATGAAGAACGCGAAAAGATAGTAGATCTTATAAAGAAGGGTTGGTAATGATGGAAAATATACCATTGTATAAGCCTTATATGCCGAAGGAATTACCCGAAATAGGAAATATTTTGCATTCGGGTGCTTTGGCTTATGGAAAATGGGGACGGCTGTTTGAAAAAATGATCGCGGATTACGTAGGAATTCCTTATGTGGTTGCGGTTAATTCTTACAATGCAGCCGCACAGGTAGCATTGAAAACACTGGGAATAGGTGTTGGAGATGAAATTATAACCTCTCCCCAGAGTTGTTTGGCATCTAATATGCCCCTCCTTTCCTGCGGAGCCAAAGTGGTGTGGGCAGATATTGATCCAAAAACGGGAACGTTGGCTCCGGATAGTGTAAAGAAAAAGATATCGCCGAGAACTCGGGTAATTTTTCATAACCATCATTGTGGGTATCCAGGGTATATTGATGAGATCAACAATTTAGGAAAAGAGAAAGGGCTGTTTGTGATAGATGATTGTATCGAGGCGTTTGGTGCTACATACAAAGGTCGTGTATTGGGAAACACCGGAGCGGATGTTTCCTTATATTCTTTTCAGACGGTTCGTCTGCCCAATACGATTGATGGCGGTGCAATCAGTTTCCGTGACGGAGATCTTTACGAAAAGGCTTGTCGAATGCGCGACTTAGGGGTGGATCGGAAGACATTCCGGGATCAATTGGGAGAAATATCTCCGGCTTCAGATGTTACTTTCCCAGGGATGGGTGTGACCATCAATGAAATAAGCAGCTATATAGGATCTTGTCAGATGCAGGATATAGATGTGTTGTTAAGACGACAACGAGACAATGCAAAGAAATGGACGGAATATTTGTCGGCAGAGGTAGGAGCAACCCCGTTAGGCAGGTCTGAGATATCGCCTAATTATTGGGTTTACGGTTTGTTGTATGACAAAGGAAGAGAGGAGGGCATTAATTATTTCCGGAAGATGGGATATCATGCTTCTTCAGTACATCTGCCTAATTATTATTATTCTGTTTTCAATGACGCGGGAAAAGATTTGTTAGGAGTTAGGGAATTTTATAATCATTATGTGGCACTTCCCTGCGGTTGGTGGTTTAATCGATAGACAATAAAATGGCACACAGGTCTATTCTTCTTTCTGAAATTGCAGCGTGGTTGGATGTTCCGCTTCATAATGCCGATCTGGAGATCAATGGATTGGGATTGTGTAACAGAAAGACAGTATATCCATCGATATTGTCTTATATCACTTCATTAGATTATTTGGAAAAAGCACGATGGAATGCGAATGTTAAGGCCCTTCTTCTTACGGAAGAACAGTATTCTACGTTGTCGGTAGAATGTAAAGAAAGGTTCTCATTTCTGCTTTCCAATAAACCAGAAGATGATTTCTATCGGCTGCATGAATGGTTGTATGCTTCTACTGATTTTTACGAAAAGAAAACATTTTCTCCGATCATTGGACGAGATTGCAAGATACATCGTTCTGCTGTTATCGAAGATGGCGTCGTAATTGGAGATAGGGTTTCGATAGGACCGAACAGTATTGTGGAGAGGAACAGCCGGATAGGAAATGATGTGTACATTGGAAGCCATTCGGTAATAGGATGTGCAGGGTTTCAAATCCTTCGTACCAAGGAGGGACGGCCATACAATTCAATCCACGTTGGTGGAACACTAATTGGCAATAAGGTTTGGATTGGTAATCACGTGAATGTTTCGAAGGCTCTTTTTGAGGGGGATGTTCAGATAGGAGACAATGTCCAGATAGCAAACATGTGCGATATATCTCACAATTGTGTTGTGGGAGAAAACAGTGTTTTGTGCTCAAATGTAGTCTTATTGGGTTCATGTGTCGTTGGAGCCGATTGCTGGTTGTCGCCGAAGTCGGTGATCATGAACAGAGTTACGGTAGGAAAAGGAGCAATGGTCGGTGTACACGCTACCGTTACAAAAGACGTGTTGCCAGATAGTATAGTGATGGGAAGCCCTGCTGTTTCAAGAAATGAGTTTATAAACAGCCGAACGATATGGAAAAGGATTGAACAGCAGGGTATGAAATAAGAAGAAAGAGAAATAATATGAATTAAATAAATACGTAAAGGCTATGGAAGATATGTTTAAAGACAAGGTTCTGCTCATTACAGGGGGAACCGGTTCGTTTGGCAGTACGATATTGCACAAATTTGCCAATTCCAGTTTGCGTGAGATTCGGGTGTTCTCCCGCGATGAAAAAAAACAGGATGATTTACGGACAGAATTGAAAAATGACAAGATCAATTTTATCATAGGAGATGTCCGTGATTTTCATTCGATCAATGTAGCGATGGAGGGTGTTGACTATGTATTTAATGCCGCGGCATTAAAACAGGTCCCTTCATGCGAATTTTATCCTATGCAGGCTATACAGACAAATATTCTGGGGTCGGAAAATGTCTTGGAGGCAGCGGTGCAAAATAAGGTGAAACGGGTTGTTGTTCTTTCTACCGACAAAGCAGTCTATCCTATCAATACGATGGGGATGACAAAGGCCTTGATGGAAAAGCTGTGTATCAACAAGGCGCGGATGCCGAAAGTAAAAGAAAATGGTGGAGTTTTCTGTTGCACCCGTTATGGAAATGTGATGTGTTCCCGCGGTTCGATCATCCCCTTGTTTATTAAACAAATCAAACAAGGACTTCCGCTGACGGTTACGGAGCCCAATATGACCCGTTTTATGATGTCGTTGGAGGATTCTGTACGGTTGGTTATGTATGCGTTCGAGCATGCTCATCCTGGTGATATTTTTGTGCAGAAAGCTCCGGCAGCAACCATTGAGACACTTGCGAAGGCCATCAAAGAGATATTTCACGCAGACAACGAAGTCAAAATCATTGGAGCCCGGCATGGAGAGAAAATGTACGAATCGCTGTGTGGAAAGGAAGAAATGAGCAAGGCGGAAGATATGGGTGATTTTTATAGAATCCCGGCGGATTTTCGTGACCTGAATTACACGAAATATGTAGCCATGGATCCGCCTCGGTTGCAGGATAAGGAATATAACTCCGATAATACGCGCCGGTTGAACGTAGAAGAATTGAAGCAGTTGTTGTTGACTCTTCCCTATGTTCAGCAAGAGTTGAGCACCTGGAAATAGTGCTGTTGTTTTGTTTATTGCAGACAATCGTGGTCTGACAAAACAAATATGGAGCAAGAAGAAAAAGAAGAAGAGGGAGGAGGTGTGAAGCGGGCATCTTATGAGGCGATTGTAAAATCATCGTTCCTTATGGGATTTGTCCAGGTATGCAATATTTTAGTCAAAGTAGGGCTCAACAAGATTGTTGCCGTTTTTTTGGGAACGGCCGGTGTTGGCGTAATGGCTTTGTATCAATCGGCTGTTAATATCCTAAAGACGGGGTGTGATCTGGGTTTGTCGCAAAGTGCCGTTCGGGATATTGCCGTCGTGGGCAAAGATGGGCCGGATGCATTGGGGCGTGTCGTTGCCATTACGAAACGGATGATCCTTTGGGTCGGGTTGCTGGGAATTTTTGTCACGGTTGCCTTGTCTGCTCAGTTGAGTCGTTGGTCATTTGGGAATGAGAATTATACGATATCTTTCCTTTGGATATCCTTGGTGGTCTTTTTTAATGTCATTTATGGCGGTCAGATGGCCATCCTGAGAGGAGTTCGGCAATTTAAAGCCTTAGCAAAGGCCAGTTTGTTTTCGTCGATATTGGGGCTGGTATTGACCACCCCTTTGTATTATTTTTTCCGGATGAAGGCCATAATACCTTCATTGCTCATAACATCTCTAATCACGGTTGTTTGCTTCGAATATTATGTAAGGAAGATCGACTATGTTAGGCAAACAGTGGGATTCAAAAGCACTCTTCGTGAAGGGTCCTTGATGATAAAGATGGGGATTGCTTTGATGTATGTTAATTTTCTGGGGGTTATTGCCGATTATATTATTCGGGGTTATTTGAGCAATGTAGGCAGTGTGGAAACGGTTGGGCTCTTCCAAGCGGGGGCGACCATCATTACGTCTTATTTTGGTGTTGTGCTTACTTCGTTGGCCATGGATTATTATCCTCGCATTTCATTGATCAGCGATGATAATAAGAGGATTGAAGGAGAATTCAACCGGCAGTGTGAAGTGGGATTCTTGTTGGTGGGTCCGTTGATCGTGATTTTTCTGTTTGCGATGCCTTTTTTCATACGTTTTTTGTATAGTAACGCTTTTCTTCCAGCGATGCAATTCCTTGAACTGGCTATGTTTTATTCCCTTATGACGATATGTACCAATTCTATGGGATTCATTCTGTTGGCAAAAAGAGCGGTTTCCATATTTTTCTTTACATCGACTTTTACGCGTGTGATAATGGTTGGAACCAGTATGTTCATGTTCAGTCGTTGGGGTTTGAAGGGTTTGGGTGTAGCATATATCATTTCAGGCGCATTGCATTGGTTGTTGATGGGAATGGTGATAGGGGTAAAATATAACATACGGATGAAAAGAGGCTTAATGCAAACGATTGCCGTGGTTTTTGCCGGTGCATTATTGGCATTTTTCTTGAAAGAGATAGAGGTGGAATGGGTTAAATATTTGTGTGGGGTAATGTTGTTGGGTGTTTCTGCGGGATATTCGTTGTATATTGCCAGGAAAGAGATGGATATTGATGTTGTGCGGTGGATGTTGAATCGATTTAGAAAGAGGTAGAGTATGTATTACAGATTGCGTCGATTTTTGAAATGGATTATAAAAGTCAATTGGTATAAGACTATTCGGGTCAATTTCGGGTTGTTGCCATTTAATCAAGCATGTCATTTTCCGATAATAGTCACCGGAAGATTGATCATAAGTTCATTGGCTGGCAGGGTCGTATTCGATTGTCCAATTAAACGAGGGCTTGTTATCATCGGGAAGTCGTTGGATCATATGCCGATCGGAGGGACACCAGCCCGTTTGATGGTGCAAGGAGAGTTGGTATTCAAAGGAAAGTGTGTGATCGGTGCGGGTTCCAATTTGACAGTTTGGCCGAGTGGAAAGATAATATTGGGTAAATATGTCATGATCACTAGCGGAGTTCTAATAAAGAGTGAAGAATGGATAGAAATAGGTGATCTTACATGTATAACATCCGGATGCTTTGTGCAGGATACGAATGTCCACTTGATCAAAAATATCCATACGGGAGAGATTAAAAGAACCATGCATCCCATAAAAATCGGAAGAGCTTGTTGGATATTGATGAACAGTACCATAATGGGAGGAACCTGCTTGCCGGATTATTGTATTGTTGCAAGAAATACCTTTTTAAGTAAAAATTTCGAAAACCTATGTCCGCCCGGAAGCATGTTGGCTGGATCCCCTGCTCGGGTGGTCAGATCGGATGTCCAGCGGGTATTCTCTATCGAGAAAGAGAGGAAAATCAATCGATTTTTCAGGGAACATCCGGAAGCAGACAAATATCAAGACGTGCCTGGCTGGGAAGCGGAAAAAGATGAAGATATAGATATTGTATATAGATTATAATTTGAAGATGAAGACACTTCCATTGATTTCGGTTGTAATACCTACGCGCAACAGGCAGCCATATTGTATGGCAGCCATCGAGGATATTCTCTCTTACGATGATCCCCAATTGGAATTGTGTATTCAGGACAATTCGGATGATGATCAACTCAAGCAATATGTGGAGGCTCGAAAATACGATGTGCGTTTGGTGTATCGGTATGTTCCGGAACGTTTGAATTCATTGATCAATATGGATCAGGCCATCGGAATGGCTTCAGGAAAATATGTAATCATGTTGGGAGATGACGATACGATATTGCCGGATATTTTTTCGACCGTACAATGGATGGAAACGAACGGTGTCGATTCCGTTTGTTCAAATACTCGTGTCCAGTATTTTTGGCCAGGAGCGCATGCTGAAGACGAGAATGGGCTGATGAGAATAGTGTCGTACGATGCAAAATACTGCGACAGATCCATGTCGGAAAACCTGCATCGATTGTTCCGGCAAGGGATCACGCGATTCAAGATCTATCTGTTGCCGCAGGTTTACCATGGTATTATCCTCAGGGAGCGTTTACAGGAGATCAAACAGCGAACGGGTCATTTTTTTGGAGGCCTTTCTCCCGACATTTACTCGACAATAGCTTTGTGTAAAGTTGTAGAGAATCATCGAGTGATCAATACTCCTGTTTCTATTGCAGGGGCTTGTAAGAGTAGTTCAACCTCACAAAACACGTACAAAGCCCATTGCGGGAGGTTGGAAGATACTCCGCATCTGATACTTCGGGGGCCTTATGAGTGGGACAATTATGTCCCGGCATATTACAGCGTGGAAACTCTTTGGGCAGAATCGGCGATAAAAGCTGTTCGAGAAATGGGAATGGAGGAGTTGCTGAAGGAATTCAATTATAGTTTTTTGGCAGCATATGCTTTGCTCAACAATCGAACCATTTTTAAACTGGCATGGCAGAAGACATTTTCTAAGCAGAATTATTTCGTGAAAAACGATCCTTGGTTGAAATGGAAATTTGCCATAGCGGTATTGCAGGTATTGTGCGATTTTGCGGCGAGAAAGTGGAAAAGATGCTTCAAGACGAAATCAGAAAATGTAGTTACATTTCACGGGGCTGAATCGATATCGGTTGCCGTAAAGCAGTATCAGGATTGGAAGGATACCGTCACTAAACAATAAAAAAAGATGGATCTGATTTATACGCTCTACGAGCCTTCTCTGCATTTGGACGCAGTAGTCCATTTGGAGAAATATCTGTGGGAGGGCTTTTCTGAGGAAAAGCTAAAAGAAGTTTTTGCATGGAAATACCCCATTGGAGGTCTGCGAAATGCATTTGTTGCGCTCGATGGCGATCGGGTCGTGGCATTTCGAGGGTTCTTTATCAATACGTATCAATATGAGGGAAAAACCTTCCCGGTTGCAGTTTTGGGCGATGCGGTTACAGATCCGGAATATCAACGCCGGGGAATATTTTCCAAGCTCACCGAATATGCTTTGAATTATTTTCAGCGTCAGGGGCTATTTTCGATCTTGGCTTTGTCGTCCAATGAGAAATCTTCCGGAGGTTATGTAAAATTGGGATGGAAGCCTTTTTCGAGAAAAAGGATAAATATCCGCGTTGTTTGGAGAAATATTTTACCAAAATTCTGCCGATATAAGCGGAGATGGGAATGTCGCTTGCACAAGCGAGGTGTTGTGATGGAGGATTTTGATGGTATTTCGGAGTCATTGGCGCAAGAGTTGGCAGAATACTGCGCCTTACAAAATAGTAGCAAGTGCATTTGTTTATTGAAGGATAAGCAATATTGGTTGTACCGTTACAGGGCCCCTCAATGGGCTTATCGTTTTGTCGTTTTGCGGCGAGAAAATGCGATAAAAGGATATGCCTGCTATCTTGAAACAGAGGGTCATGCAAACGGGATAAAACATACGAAGATTCTGGATATTGCGGCATCGGACGATCGTACGTTTGCTTATCTGATACGTGCGGTGGAAAATCGTACATCGGGATATTTGATGTTGATTTATACGGCATCTTTACCGGAAGAAGATTTCCGTAGAATCAAAAAGGAATTCCCCATAATGAAGTACGAACGGCATCATAACGCCTCGGACGAGATCTTGGTAAAGCCTGTCTGTGCGACGGAAGAAATGGCTGTATCAAAATTGTGGTCGCTCAGTTATATCGATATAGACAGTATGTGATGGAAAAGCAGGGACAAAAGTGCGTAGTAAATATTCCGGATCCAAAATATCGGGATGATGTTTTGCATCCTTGTATCAGGTATGTGGAAGAGGGATATTGTGGGCATCATTGGTGGATGGTTATGTCTCCGTTTTATGGCCAGGACGATACGATAGAGAATCCTATTCTTTTTTATGGAGATGCAGAGCTGGACGGCACTCCGCCTTTAACTTGGCGATTTGCAGAAGTAGTGAAGGATACGCCGAGTAGTGGCTATAATTCCGATCCGTGTTTGTGTTTTGATCAGGGCAGCCTGTGGGTTGTTTGGAGAGAATTTAGAACGGATCGTGTATTGAAGGCGGGTTATAATACGGCGATTTATGGGGTTCGATACGATGCCTCTTTCCAAAGGCAGGAGGAAATCTTTCTTGGGGGAGAATCTTCAAATACGGAATTGACGGATCTTTCTCCGATCATTCTGAAGGTTGACAAGAAATGGGTTTCGCATACGATGTACGTGCATCTGGAGAACTCTTTGTTCAGGAGGGGGCGGATAAAGTTAGCTCGATTCTTGGGGAAAAGAGGAAGTGCTCATACTGCTTTGGGGCTTCGGGTAAAAAAGGCGGACAATCTGCAAGATCTGAAAAAAGCTGACGCTTCTTTGAAGTCGTTGCAGGGTAATTTGATCGGGCTTCTGCCATGGCATTTTGATCTGTTCTTTTATCAGGATAGAATGTTCATGTTGTTATTTTGTCAAGGGGAGGAAAATATCTATTTGGCAGAATACAAAGCTGGAAGATTTGTTGTGTTTGACGATCCTTTGTTGGAACAAGAAGTAGTTTCTATGTACAAACCTACGGGGGTAGTCATGGGGGAAAAGTTGTATTTGTATTATACAGACCGAAATAATCCCGAAGATACCAAGCAACATGTGTTGTATCGGTATTTTATAAATATCAGTGATTATTTGGAAACTCACAAATGATGCAGCATGAGTTTGAAAATATCTATACGTGGTATTGGCGTGTGGCTTGGATTTGCAGTTTTGCTGTTCTTTTCCGGCTTCCGTTGGGATGTGGGAGTGGATTTTATGGCATATTATAACCTTTATGGGGAGAACTGGTTGGCCAATGCTTTTTTGTTGGACAGAATAGAATGGGGAAATATAGGCCTTAAATACATTTTATTTATATCCGGATTTGACGATGGTCGATATTGGATATGGGCGATGGCTTTTATTACATTATTTTTTGTGTTTTATTCCATTTCACATTATGCGAAGCATGTACTTTTCCCAATGGTGTTGTTCATATGCCTTGGGTATTTCTTTTATACGCTAAATGGCATACGTCAGTATTGTGCTGTTTCGATCACCATGTTTGCCTGGCAATTTTTGATGAAAGACAAATTTCTAAAGTATTTCATTGTAATTTTTTGCGCTAGCTTATTTCATAAATCAGCACTCATTATGCTTCCTTTTTATTTGATTCGCAAGCGTGTTTTGCAAAAAAATACATGGATTGTGCTTTTTTGTATCTGTTTACCCATGGCTTTTGTGGCTTCTTATGTCGTTCCGCATATTATGTCATTGTTCCCGTCCTATTCAGTATATGAAGACATGTCTTTTTCTGAGGCGAGCGGGAATATGTTGTCGTACGCTCGATTGATTTTTCCCATTACGTTGTTTGTTTTGACGATGATGGTTTACGATAAATTGATGGAAAAAGAAAATGATCGTGTCATCGTTAATCTGGCTTTATGTGCGATGTTGTGGATGATCGTATTTCCCAACACGCCTTTGATGGTTCGCATAAGCTATTATTTTCAATTCTCGTTCCTGTTTTTCATTCCATTGTTGTGCCGGACACTTGCATGGAAAAACGGTCGATTGGTTGCTCTTTATGTAATTTTGTTCAATCTTTTGTTTATTTCTATCATTTTATTTTCAAGACCAGCTGCCAAGATCGTACCGTTTCAATTGGATTTTAGTATTTTTGGTCTAGGATTGTGCAAGATCTCACTGGTCTTATGGATCGTGTTGCTTTTGTTCATTAGAGTACTGGGAGTATCGGGTTCAAAACAATTGCAGGTCTAAAAAGAAATACTATGGAGATATCTGTGATCATTCCGATGTATAATGCGGAAAAAACGATTGTGAGGGCATTGGAGTCGGTAAGAAATCAAACATACAAGGCCCATTACCAAATCATTGTGGTTAATGACGGTTCTACGGATCGATCGCTGCAAGTGGTCAATCGATACATGCAGGAGCATCCGGAGATGGATATTACGGCAATTGACAAACCTAACGGGGGAGTATCCTCTGCGCGGAATACGGGTTTCCGACAGGCTACAGGTCAGTGGATCGCCCTATTGGACAGTGATGACCAATGGTTGCCCAATAAGATGGAGGTGCAGATGAAAATACTGGAAGAGCATCCGGAGATAGATTTTATAGGTTCTAGTATTATAGGACAGCATATACGGATATTGTGGCGGATTAAAGACAAATTGTCTCCGATAAAAGTATGGGAGTTGTTCATCCGCTGGCATCCTTGGACTCCTACGTGCGTATTCCGTCGAACAATACTTCAGGATGTTGGGTTTTATAACGAATCGATGCATTATGCCGAAGATGGGGAGTATTTGTTGCGGATATGTATGCAGAAGAATTGTTGGTACACGCCGGAACAGTTGGTTTTTTGCGGAGGCGGGAAACCGGGATTTGGCCACAGCGGATTGTCGGCAAATTTGAAAGGGATGCAACAAGGACAAGAGGCGATCATAGAGTATGCGCATCGGCAGGGTGCCATCAATGGTATCCAGAAAGTATTGTTTTTGGCTTATAGTCGGCTTAAGCACTGGAGAAGAGTCTTTATCGTATGGAAGCGAAAATTTAATCAATGATGGTTCTGTTGCAAAAACTTTGGTGGATGTTTGTGACGCAACTTTTTCTGAGGCTGAGGTTTCGTCGCATAGGATGGAGGACGTATGTGGCCGCCCCGATTTTTATTTTCGGGGGTAGGAATATCACGATAGGTCGAGATGTTCGTATCTTTCCTCATAGTCGGTTTGAGGCGCATGATAAAGGAGAGATAGCCATTGGGGATGATGTATCGGTTGGGCAGAATTTTCACGTTATCAGTTCGCAGACCAATTTGAATATAGGGGCTCATACTACCGTGTCGAGCAATGTAATGATTACGAATATCGATCATGAATATCGAGAAATAGGAATCCATATACTTCATCAACCTTTTTTACATCGAAAAACAACAATAGGCGAAAATTGTTTTATAGGGTTTGGAGCAATGATTCAGGCAGGGACTGTGTTGGGAAAACAATGTATTGTGGGGGCGAATTCGGTTGTGCGGGGGGATTTCCCGGATTATTGCGTGATAGTAGGTGCTCCAGCCCGGGTGGTAAAACGATATGATCCTCAGCGGGAGGGTTGGTATAAAACGGACAACAAAGGTATGTTTGTCGAATAATACATACATGACATTATGAAAAAAGTATTGATCACAGGCGGAGCGGGTTTTATCGGATCGAATGTAGCTCGCAAATTGGTGGACAAGAATTATGATGTTACGGTTTTGGATAATCTTTCTCCACAGATTCATGGCAAAAATCCGGAGGAAACATCGCCGTTGTATATCGGAATCAAGGACAAGGTTCGCTTTATCCGCGGAAGCGTTACCTGTCGGGAGGATTGGGTTAAAGCTCTTGAGGGGGTCGAGGCGGTGATTCATTTGGCGGCGGAAACAGGTACGGGGCAGTCCATGTATGAGATCGAGAAATATGTCCATGTCAATATCGGAGGGACGGCTCTTCTGTTGGATCTGCTTACCAACACCTCGCATTCGGTACGGAGGGTGGTTGTGGCGGAATCCCGTGCTATTTATGGAGAAGGACGGTATTGGAGCGATGAATTGAATACTTATGTCTATCCGGTAGAGCGTCCCGATGAAACTATGTCCAAAGGAGATTTCGAAGTAAAATATCCGGGATGCACAAAGCCGTTGAAGCTGGTAGCGACTACAGAGGATTCGATGATCCATCCTAATTCGGTATATGGCATTACCAAACAGGTGCAGGGGCAGTTGGTGCATTTGGTTTGCAAGAGTATCGGGGTGGAGTCCGTTTCGTTCCGTTATCAGAATGTATATGGGCCGGGACAGTCGTTGAGCAATCCTTATACCGGAATATTGTCGATATTTTCCACTCGGATCAAGAATGGTAATGGAATCAATATTTTTGAGGATGGACGTGAGACCCGTGATTTTGTTTACATCGACGATGTGGTCGATGCGACGATCCTTGGATTGGAGAAAGAAGGAGCCTCGGGTCATGCCTTTAATATAGGAACGGGCGTGGCGACGGATGTATTGACGGTAGCCAACACGTTGAAAAAGTATTATGGGATCGATGTGCCTGTGACGGTATCCGGGAATTATCGATTGGGAGATATTCGACATAATTATGCCGATATTTCATTGGCCCGTAAGATTCTGGGTTTTGAACCTAAGTGGTCGTTTGATGCCGGCATAGCCAAATTTGTCGAATGGGTCAACGGTCAACAGGTGCAAGAGGATCGCTATGAGGATTCGATTGAAGAGATGAAACGGAAGGGACTTTACAAATAAGATGAAGAAAGGTTTCGGAGGAAGGCCGTGATTTTGTAGTTAGTTTATGATGGCAATAATTGTTTTTAGAATTTGACAATGTTTCTACAAGGCAAAAAAATCCTTTTTTTCTCGGCTCGGGCATTTGATATACCTGATAATATCAAACTGGCTCTTGAAAAAGAGGGGGCTCGCGTAGATTTCTATGATGAGCGTCCTGGCAATACCTTTTTTGTGAAGGCATTGATCCGGATCGACAGGGACCTGCTGGCGAGATACATAGATCGTTATCATCAGCGTATTGTCGAGCAGACGGCAGGGAATGATTATGATTATATTTTCTTTATCAAGGGAGAATCTGTTTCGCAGAAAACGTTGAATCATTTGAGGCGGCTTCATCGTCATGCCAAATTTATCATCTACCATTGGGATTCGATAGCAAACAACAGGAATGCATTGCGGTTGTTACCGTATTTCGACCAGGTGTTTTCTTTCGACCGGTCGGATTGTGAGAAGATAGGGATGAATTTCCTTCCTTTGTTTTACATGACGGAGTACGCGGCGGTTTCGGAAATACATCCGGTTAACTACAAATATGACTTGATGTTTGTAGGGACGGTACATAGTGATCGGTATCGAATATTGGAAGATGTCCGCAAACAAATTCTTGGCAAGGGAGGGCGCTGTTTTTTATATTACTTCTTCCAGAGCAAAGTGCTGTTTTACAAGATGAAGATGCAGCAGAAGTCCATGCGTAGCCTTACTCGGGATCAGGTGCATTTTAAGTCCTTGACGAAAGATCAGCTATTGGAGCTTTATGCGGGGTCCCGGATAGTGATAGATATTCAACATCCTAAACAGACAGGGCTGACGATGCGTTGTATGGAGACTTTGGGGGCAAAAAGAAAATTGATAACAACGAACAGTCAGATAAAAGACTATGATTTTTATGATCCAAACAATATTTTGGTAATTGATCGCAATCAGCCTGTGATCCCTCTCACTTTCATTCAATCGGCGTACAGGGATGTCCCGGAGCAGATATATCGAAAATATTCGCTGGAAAATTGGATCAAAACAATTTTCCAGTAAGGTTTTGTAGAAAATAAGGATAGTTCGAAAGAGACGATCGTCTATAAAAATATCGATACGATCCGCCCGCACGCCAACCCATCGCCGTAAGGATTGACCGCCCGGCTCATGGATTCGTAGTAAGTCTTGTCGTCCAGCAGGCGGGATACCTCGCCTGTGATGCGGTCGTAGTCCGTACCGACCAAGCGCACTGTTCCGGCGGCGAGAGCTTCGGGCCGTTCAGTCGTGTCGCGCATGACCAGTACCGGTTTTCCCAGGCCGGGAGCTTCTTCCTGAATGCCTCCGCTGTCGGTGAGTACCAAGGTGCTTTTTTCCATCAGAAAGACGAATTCCAGGTATTCCAGCGGTTCGATGAAGAAGAGATTTGCCCCATGCTGCTGGCCGAACACCTCGGCGATGGGCCGGCGGACATTCGGGTTGAGGTGCATCGGATAGACAAAATCGACCTCCGGGTATTTTTCAGAAAGGGTTTTGATGGCTCGGCATATATTGCGGAATCCTTCGCCGAAGTTTTCCCGGCGGTGTCCGGTGATC
>OCPV01000882.1_pt1 | contig 19193 bp, 19 predicted proteins | sample 1538511 | NCBI WGS metagenome assembly OCPV01 (sample SAMN04571704, study PRJEB22368) | human gut metagenome | biome: human gut; material: stool | host: Homo sapiens | place: Luxembourg | collected 2012-08-30 | reverse complement strand
CTTTTCCTGTTTATATATCTTTATTTTATTTACTTTTTCTTGTTTTTTAGCTTTTCTTACAAGCCTTTTATTGTTTACTAAACATAATGTGTGTGTGTGTGTGTGTACTCCTGCAAGGCTTACAGCCACTTTGTTTTTCATTGTTTTTCTCCTTATTCTTTCTTTTTTCTTTTGATTTCCTTATGTTTTAGTTATACCATTTGTTAGTTTATTTTGTCAAGATTTTTAAATTATATTTATTTTTGCGAGCAAAAATTCATAAAAATTTTGTAAAAGTATTGACAAGTAAAAGAAAATAGTTTATACTTTTACTTGTGCTGACAAGCACAAAGGAAATGTGCTCCTTTAGCTCAGTTGGTCAGAGCAACCGGCTCATAACCGGTGGGTCCAAGGTTCGAGTCCTTGAAGGAGCACCATTTTTTATATTCGGGTAGGTGGCCGAGTGGCTAAAGGCGGCAGACTGTAAATCTGTTCTCATTTGAGTACGAAGGTTCGAATCCTTCCCTGCCCACCAATGACGTATCTGTTCGAACTAATAGAACAGAATTGATACAAAATCAATCAGAAAATAAAATCTGGTTGATTTTTTTGTTGTTTAAAAACAATATCAAAATCATCCAAACGAAAGGATGGTGTGAAAAAATTTATTGCCTCACAGAGTCCCCCGAGTTTTGATGATATGTCAAAACTCATAGGGGGTTAGGACTTATGACAGAGTCAAAGTCCTGTGCTTCGAAGAAAGTTAAAGTAGAATAATTAGGAAAAAAATGATACAAGATTTTAAAATGGAGGTAATTTGAATATATGGAAATAGATAAAATGAGATATAATTAAAAAATATTAATAAATTTGAAAATATTGAAGATCATTTACAAATACGCATAATTTATGATAAAATTTTTATACAATCTACGAATAATAGTACAGTAAATAAAAAAATAAGGGAATGAATTTGAATGCTAGGGTTAAAAGAAAATATTATCAAATTTTTTAATATAATACTTAGAAGAAACACTACTCCCATGATTACAAATGTTACTAAGCAAAACTATGATGAATATAGTAAAACTTATAATACTTTATCCAAAATATTTAGTAAACTAGATGGAGCAAATGCATATCTTATGGGAGGTATTTCTGCAGCCATTCAAACTAATCAAGATTTATATAGGCAAAATAATGATATAGATATTATGTGTAATGAAGGAGAATTATCTAGATTAGTCGAAATATTACAAAAAATAGGATATAGTGTAGATGATAGACGAGGTATAAAAACAAGAAATGTAGTAGATTCACAGGGACATTTCCAAGCAATTGACCATGAATTGAATGCTTATACAAAAAATAAGAATATGTTGGGTGTTGGAATATTTACTTATCAAGTAAAAGGTGTCGAAGTTGTAACTCACTCATATGCTTTTGAAGAAAAAGAAGGAAGAATTGTTGGAACAGAAAAAGTAATCCCTAAAGAATTATTTGATTTGATGTATGATGACAGAATTATTGATTATAAGGGTATGAAACTAAAAACTCAATCCAAAGAATATATTTATATGACTAAAAGTAGAGGTTATAGAGAAAAAGATAAAATAGATGCTTCAATTATTGAATCAACATTAGATGATAAATCTAAAGCAAAGATATATAGAATTAAAGAATTAGAAACTAAAACAAGAACTTATAGACTTTTATATGGTAAAGATGGAAAAGTGGAATCAAGAACTAAATTACCTACACTAGAAGAAAAAGTCAATGCTTATTTGGATTCTTTATTTATGAAAGATACAACTAAAACTTCCGAACAAATAATTTCAGATGTTTTTCAAAGTGATGAATACCATAGAATAGTTGATAGTCATCCTGAAGTTGATAGTTTAATAGAAAGCTGGAAAGAAAGAGCAAAAAACTATACATATAAAGAAAAAGTTGAATTATTAACACATAGTTATTCAAAACGTCTTAAAGACTTTAGCAAAGAATCAATAGATAATGCTTTAGATTTTTTACATAGAAGACAAATAAATCATGGCAAAAGTGATAGTGACATTGAACTTAGTGATGAGGCGAAAGAAATTTTTAAACTAATGCAAGAATATGGACAATCAATAAAGATAATATTTGTTGATAACAATATTAATCTTACTCATATAACTAGTATTGCACCAGAAAAATTAGAAGGTGGAGAAATTAGAAAATCTTTAAATAGAGCAAATAATTATGAAACTGAAAGAGTCGATGGAGTGTTTGCTTCTTCTAGCACTGTTGATGGTAATAATCCATATATAGCACGTAATAATTCAGGGATGATTAGATTGGATAGGTCTACTTATGTTTATGGTAGTGATAATATAACTGTTACTCAAGATTCTGAAGGCAAAAAACATGCAGTATTAAAACAACCTAATTATATTTATCATATTAATCCAGAAAGTTTTACACCAGTATGTAATTTAACTATAAATCCTCACACACATCAACCAGTTTTTGAATTTTCAGAAGAATGGATTTCTGATACAGCAATTGACATATATAATCCAAACCAAATGAGAGGTGTAGATGAAATAAAAGATGTAACAAGTTTATTAGAAAATTACACAATTTTATGTGATATTCGAAGACAAGGTATTGGCATAAAAGCAAGACAGTTAAAAAGCAAAGAAGAAACATTACAATATGTTGCTGAAAAAATTAAAGATGGAAGTGTAATAAATATAAATCAAGAAACAGGAATAAATGATAGAGATTTATCGGGTATAGATAGATAAAACTTAAAAGATACATGTTTTACTAGTAAAAAGGAGAAAATCAATATTTTAGATTTTCTCCTTATATTAATGACTAACATAGCATAGATGCTATGGACACTAATGTAGTAATAGTATATGAAAATTGTAAAATTTTATGCAATATTATTTTGGTTTGAATAGGAAAAACTTAATTTTTTTATTCAATAAAAAACGATAGCCTTTTGAGCTATCGGATTATAATGATTACGTTCTTTTCAGAACGGACACTAATGTTTTATTAATTTAATTATAAACTATTTCATGGCAGAAAGTCAAGCAAAATTCAGAATTTTATTCGTTTTTTAGTGGTCTTAACCTATATAAACTTTCAACTTGTGAATTAATCTTGTCCCAGTCATTTTGTGAAATAGTAACTAATTTTCCTTTTTTTCTATATGGATCTATAATTCTTATTTTGCTAACAACTTTTAATTGTTCAACTAAAACCGTAGAGTCAATTTTTTCTAAATCAATATGAAACCAAAAGTCATCTTCTAATCTTTTTGTTGTTAATGGGAGAATAGTACATATAGGAGAATTTTTAGAAGTTTTTAATATTAAAACAGGTCTTAATTTATTTTGCTCACTTCCAATATTTATTCCAAGATTACACCAGTAAATAAAATTATTATATATTGGAAATTTAGGAAGTTTTCCATTATATCTTAAATTAGCTTTTTCCTTAGTCCATTCAGAAAACTGAATAGCATCAGAATTATTGATACTTTTTAATAAATTCTCAGTTTCTTCAATATTATTGTGAATTTCATCATTCATAATCTCACCTCGCTCTTAAAAGTATAACATATTACAAATTATAAGTAAACAAAAGTTTGTATATTTTGTAAATTATTTTCCAATTTTAATTAGAATATAATTATATGTATGTTTAACACATAAAAAGTTAAAATTTTAGAAAGAGTGTAGCAATTTATGAGAAATATGATATACTTTAATAAATTGATTGATATTTGTATCAATTGTCAAGAGAACCGAAAAAGTTGTAGATAACTACGTCAACCGCACCAAAAAGTTGAAATTTTAACCAATTTCAGCTTTTTATTTTTCTTTTAGAAAATTAGTATATTTTTATAAAATTATATTAATGATTAGTATTTAATTAATATTTTTGCGTCAAAAAATCACAAAAAATTTAAAATTATTTCCTTGTAATTTGTAACAAGTTTAGCTCCTTGTTTTATTAAATTATTTGTTCCAACAGAATTTATAGAATTAATATTTCCTGGAACCACAAATACATCTCTTCCTTGTTCTAAAGCAAAATCTACTGTAATTAGTGTTCCACTTTTTTCTTTTGCTTCTACTACCAATATGCCACTACTTATACCACTAATTATTCTATTTCTTGCCGGAAAATTCATTTTTTCTGGCTTTGTACCTAAAGGATATTCTGAAATTACTGCCCCTCCTGTTTTTATAATTTGTTCTTCTAAATATCTATTTTCATCAGGATAAACTCTATCTAGCCCTGTTCCAACTACTGCAATTGTATTCCCTATATTTAACCTTTTTTTGTCTGTGGATAAGTTATCCACATTTTTCGTATTTTCTTCTAGTTTTCCACATATAGCTCCTATATGTGAAAAGCTATCAATTCCTCTTGCTAATCCACTTACTATATTTATTCCTTCTTTTGTAAGTGAGTATGAAAAATATTTCGCAGCCTTTTTCCCATATTCTGTCGCTTCTCTACACCCAACTATTGCTATAGATAAATTATTCAAAATTTTATAATTACCTTTTACATATAGACTAATTGGTGAATCATAAATTTGTTTTAATTTTTCTGGATAATATTTATTATAAATTGAAATTATTTCTATATTATTTTTTCTCATGTATTCTAAATGTTTATCTAAATTTTCTCTATATTTTCTATCTAATATATTATTTGCTAGTTCTTCCCCTATTCCTTTGTTTTTAAGTAATTCTTCTTTTTTTAATATATATATTTTTTCTGGTGTTTTATATTTTTCTAAAAGTTTCTTTTTCCTTATAGGTCCAAGTCCTGGAATTTGTGATAACCATACCCAATATTTCATTTTTCTCCTTTCTGTTAGCCCCTAAATATGATAAAAGAGCATAAATAAAGCTTTTTAGCTTTATTTTATGCCCCTATATCTTTATTTTAATTATATTTCATTTTGTTCTTTTGCTGCTTTTATTACATTATTCATAAGCATAGCAATTGTCATTGGTCCTACACCACCTGGTACCGGAGTAATGTAGCTTGCTTTTTTTTCTACATTTTCAAAATCTACATCACCTGATAATTTTCCATCTTTTCCTCTATTTATTCCAACATCAATTACAACTGCTCCATCTTTTACCAAATCTTCTGTAACAAATTTAGATTTTCCTATTGCAACTATTAATATATCAGCTCTTTTTGTATATTCTTTTAAATCTTTTGTTTTAGAATGACATACTGTTACAGTTGCATTTTTATTTAAACAACAATGAATAAGTGGTTTTCCAACAATGTTACTTCTTCCTAAAATAACTACATTTTTTCCTGTTAAATCTATATTATATTCTTCAAACATTTTTATTACCCCAAGTGGAGTGCATGAAACAAATGTATCTTCTCCTATTGATAATTTACCAGCACTTGTTGGTGTAAAACCATCAACATCTTTTTTATAATCTATTGTTTTAAAAGCTTTGTTTATATCTAAATGTCCTGGAAGTGGACTTTGTAATAATATACCATTAACACTTAAATCCTCATTTAGTTTTTCAATTAAATCTAACAATTCCTTTTGCTTAGTTTCTTTTGGAAGTAAATATTCCTCATATTCTATCCCTATCTCTTCACAAGCTCTGCTTTTATTTCTAACATATACTTTTGATGCTTGATTATCTCCAACCATTATAACTGCAAGCTTTGGATTGATTCCTTTTTTCTTTAATTCATCACATTCTTTTTTTAATTCCATTCTTGTTTTTTTTGCTAATTCTTTTCCATTAATTATTATAGCCATTTCTATTACTCCTTTTATTATTATATTTCATCTCTTCTATATTCAATATCTTCCATATGTGGAAACATTTCTTTTACTCTTTTTAAAGTTAGCATAAGCATACGAGGTTGTGGATTTTTCTTATCATTTGTTATTAATTTTTGTGTATAGCAATTATCAGCAGTTTTGAATAAAAGATATCTATTATTTACATAAGTATAATAAATTTGATAACCATTTTTTAAATCTAGCCACATTTGTTCAAATGTATAATCTTCCATTATTCTCTCCTTTTTTGTAATATTTATTGTTTTATCAATTCATCAAAATCCGCTTCTGACAAAATTGTAATTCCTAAACTTTGTGCTTTAGAAAGCTTACTTCCAGCATCTTCACCTGCTAAAACATAATCAGTTTTTTTAGATACAGAACCTGATGTCTTTCCTCCAAATTTTTCAATTATATCTGATGCTTCTGTTCTTGTATATTTTTCTAAAGATCCTGTTAATACAAAAGTTTTTCCTTCTAATTTTTTATCTTCTACTTCTTCTTCTAAACTTTCTGTATTTACTCCCGCTTCTTTTAACCTTTTTACTAAGTCAATTGTTTGATCTTGCATAAAGAATTCTCTTATACTATTTGCCATAACAGGTCCTACATCTTCTAAATATGAAAGTTCTTCATATGAAGCATCCATAAGTTTATCTATTGTTCTATATTTCCTTGCTAAGATTTTTGATGCTTTTACTCCAACATGTCTTATTCCAAATGCTGTAATTAATCTATATAAATCATTTTCCTTACTTCTATTTATACTATTTATCAAGTTTTCAGCAAATTTTTTACCATTTTTCTTAAGTGAAGCAATATCTTCAAATTTTAGTGTATATATATCTGCAATGTTTTCTATTAGTTTTCTATCTAATAGTTGTCCTATAATATTTTCTCCTAGTCCTTCTATATTCATTGCTTCTCTTGATACAAAATGAACTAAATTTCTAAATAGTTTTGCAGGACATTCTATTCCTGTACATCTAACAGCCGCTTCTCCTTCTTCTCTTACCGCTTCTGCTCCACAAACTGGACAAACTTTTGGCATTTCAAATGGTATTTCGTCACCTGTTCTTTTTTCTTTTTTTACTCCTACTACCTCTGGAATTACATCTCCGGCTTTTTGAATTTCAACAATATCACCTATCATTAATCCTTTTTCTTTTATAAAATCTTCATTATGAAGTGTTGTTTTAGATATTGTTGACCCTGCTACTTTTACTGGCTCTAGTATCGCCATTGGAGTAATAACCCCTGTTCTTCCTACTTGGCAAACTATATCTTTTAATTTTGTTTCTTTTTTCTCTGGTGGATATTTATATGCAATTGCCCATCTAGGACATTTAGCAGTTGCACCTAAACTCTCTCTAAATCCTAAATCATCTACTTTAACAACTGCTCCATCAATTCCAAAAGTTAATTTTTCTCTTTCATCCCCAATTTTTAGAATTGCCCTTTCAATTTGTATAATATCATGACATTCTATTCTTACTGGATTTACATTAAATCCAAGCTTAGCTAAATATTCTAATTCTTCAAAATGTGAATTAAATGTTTTTCCTTCTATTTTTTGTACATTAAATATATAAATATCTAGTGGTCTTTTAGCTGTTATTTTACTATCCAACTGACGAAGTGAACCAGCTGCCGCATTTCTTGCATTTGCAAAAAGTTCTTCTTCATTTTCTTCCCTTACTCTATTCATTTCTTCAAAATCTTTTTTGCTTATAAATACTTCTCCGGCGAACTGTTATATCTATTTTTTCTTTTAATTCCATTGGAATTGTTTTTACTGTTTTTAAGTTTTCGGTTACATCTTCTCCAACTAAACCATTACCTCTAGTTGCACCTCTTACAAATTTTCCATCTTTATATTCAAGTGCTGCTGATAATCCATCTATTTTTGTTTCTACAACATAATTTTTATTTTCTATTCCAAGTTCTTCTGCTTTTTCATTTATTTTATACACATAGTCTCTTACTTCTTGCATATTAAATACATCTTGCAAACTTTGAAGTGGAACTTCATGTGTTACTTTTTTAAACCCTTCTTTTACTTTTCCTCCAACTTTTTGGGTTAAAGAATCTTTTGATTTAAATTCAGGAAATTCTTTTTCTAGATTTCTTAATTCAACCATTAACATATCATATTCATAATCAGACACTTTTGGTTTATCATCATCATAATATGCTTTTGCATATTCTTCTGTTTTATTTCTTAGATATTCAATTCTCTCTTTTGCTTTAGTTTTGTTCATTACAATTAGCACCTCTTTTAAAATTTAATGCATTTAAATATATTTTCTTTTGGTATTATATACAATTTTACAAAAAAAATAAAGGGATTTTTTAAATTCCCTCTATTTCTTTTTATATTATTTTATATAACATTTTTAATATAAATTATTCTGCTCTTGCTAAGATTATTAATCTTGCTGAACTATCATCTGTACAAGTTGATAATGTTACTTCTGGAACTCCTCCTGTATCTCTTTGATAGAATGATGTATCATTTTCAGATGTTTCAAATTTATCATATATATTATATGTAAGTTCATTACCAGATAAATCTCTTATGTATATTTTATCTCCTATATTTAGTCTTTTATTATTAGAGAAAAATGCTCCATTTCTGTAGTTATGTCCTATAATTACAGTATTTCCTGGTTCATTTAATCCTGCACCACAAAGAAAAGCTACTGATGTTTCAATTGATTTTTTAGTTACTTTTTCAAGTACAGGATAACTAAAATCTATAGCTGGAATTTCCATTGTTCCTAGAACTCCAAACCCCTTATATGTTCTATTTTGATTACTTACTGTTACTGTATTTGCATCTTGCAACCCATCTGTTAAGCTACCTGTATCTGTTGAGTTGTCTGTTGTATTTGTATTTGTATTTGTTGTTTCTCCATCTGCAAATTGTCCTTTAAAATCATCTACGAAATTATTTGCATCACCTGAGATAACATATTTTTGGTAATAATCATATGCTAAAAAGCCAAGTAGTCCTAAAATTGCAATTATTACTATAACTAGTATTACAGTTAATACTTTACTATATTTACTCTCAAACATATCTTTTACCTCCGTATTTTTTCATCTAATAATATTATAGCACAATCAGTGTGTTTTTTCAATTTATTGACATAATTTATTGAACATTTTTTCTTATCTTTTTCATAATATTACTATATTTATATATTTTCATCTTTAGAATCATCTTGTACAATTTTATATAAATTTATATAATTTTCTCTCCTAAATCTTTACCAGCTAAAATGTGGAAATGTAGATGTTTTACTGTCTGACCTGCTTTTTCTCCACAATTATTTATTACTCTAAATCCTTCATCTTTAAAACCTTTTTCTTCTGATATTTTCTTTATTGCTGAAAATATCTTTCCAACTAATGCTTCATCTTCTTTTTCTAGTTTTGCAACAGATTCAATATGTTTTTTAGGCACAACTAAAATATGAATTGGAGCTTGTGGATTAATATCTGTAAATGCAAATATCTTCTCATCTTCATAAACCTTATTTGAAGGTATTTCTCCTTTTATTATTTTACAAAATAGACAATCTTCCATAATTTAAACCTCCTATGAGAATTTTAGGGACGGAGCATTTTTGTCTCATTTTAACTTTTTAGAAATGTAAGACGATTTTGCTCATATCCCTTTTTATTATTTTTCTAATACTGCCTTTATTCTTCTTACTCCTGATGAACTTGATTCTTCTTTTTTGATTTTGAATTTTCCAAGTTCACTAGTGTTTTTTACATGAGGTCCACCACATAATTCTTTTGATACATCTCCTATTGTATATACTGTTACAACATCTGGATATTTTTCAATAAACATACATTCTGCACCTGATTTTATTGCATCTTCTTTCTTCATCTCTTCTTTTGTGACTGGCAAACCTTCTTCTATCCATTTATTTACTAAATCCTCGATTTTTTGTTTTTCTTCAGGTGTTAATTTATGGTCACAGTTAAAGTCAAATCTCATTCTATCTACAGTTATATTTGACCCTCTTTGATGTGCATCTTTTCCAATTACTTTCTTTATCGCTGCATTAAGTAAATGTGTTGCTGTGTGGTAAGCTATTGTTTCTTCTGTTGTTTCTGCTAAACCACCTTTAAATTTCTGTTCTGAACCTGCTCTTGATTTTTCTTGATGTTCTTTAAATAATTTATTAAATTCTTCTAAATCTATTTTATATCCATTTTCTTGAGCAAGTTCTTTTGTTACTTCTGGTGGAAATCCATAAGTATCATATAGCTTAAATACAACTTTTCCTGGAATTATATTTGTATTTTGCTCTTTTAATCTGTTTATTTCTTTTTGAAATTCTCTTTCTCCATTTGCTAAAGTTTTTTGAAATTTATCTTTTTCTTCTAATATTACAGTTTTAATTATTTCTTTGTTTTTTACAAGTTCTGGATACATTTCTCCTAAATTTTCGACATTTATATCTATTAATGTTAATAACTCATCTAAATTAATTTGTAGTTTATTCATATGTCTAATTAATCTTCTAATTAATCTTCTTAAAACATATCCTCTATCTAAATTACTTGGTCTTCCACCATCTGCAATAATCATCATACTAGAACGTAAATGTTCTGCAATTATTCTTCTACTTTCTATTGAATCTACTTTTTGTAATTCTTTTAATTTATCCATAACAGGACTAAATAGTTCTGTATCAAATGGTGTTTCTTTTCCTTGAAGTAACATTGTCATTCTTTCTAATCCAAGTCCAGTATCCACATTTTTTTGCTCTAATTTTCTATATCCATTTTTGTCTTTGAAATATTCCATAAATACATTATTCCAAATTTCGACATATTTACCACAATCACAACAAGGTTCACAATCAGGTCCACATGCTGGTTTTCCTGTATCATAGAACATTTCTGTATCTGGTCCACAAGGTCCTTCTTCACCTGCTATCCACCAGTTATCATCTTTTCCATAATAATATATATGATTTTCTGGAATCCCCGCTTTTTTCCAAGCATTTGCTGCTACTTCATCTCTTGGACAATCTTCATCTCCTGCAAAACATGTAACTGATAATTTTTCTACTGGAATCCCTAATTCTTTTGTTAAGAACTCAAAACTCATTGCTATTGATTCTTCTTTAAAATAGTCTCCTAGTGACCAATTTCCAAGCATCTCGAAAAATGTCAGATGACGGTTATCTCCTACCTCATCAATATCATTTGTCCTTACACATTTTTGATAATCTGTAAGTCTTTTTCCCTCTGGATGTTTTTCTCCTAGTAAGTATGGCACTAGTGGTTGCATTCCAGCTGTTGTAAATAGTACTGATGGGTCATTTTCCGGAATTAAAGGTGCTGATGGGATAACACTATGTCCATGTTTTTTAAAGAAGTCTAAATATTTATTTCTAATTTCTATTGCTTTCATATTATTTTTGTATGATATATTTTAAATTATTAGTCAAAATATGTCATACTCTCCTTTCTCTTAACATTTATTTTATATTTTTTCTTACAAAATTATACTTCAAAACAAGCAAAAAATCAAGGATTTTTGTCGAGCAGTATAAAACTCTTTTCTTTTCTTTCTAATATCTTTTATGGAAAAAATGAGACGGTTTTGCCCGTCCCCAAAAGTCTCATTAAAATATTCTTAAAATATCGTTATAACAAACATATATTGATAATGCTATTAATATTGAAAATCCTAATAATTGTATATTAATTTCTGTTTCTTGTTTTAGTGGTTTTCTCCTTATTGCTTCTATAATTAGTATTAATAATTTTCCACCATCTAATGCTGGTATTGGTAATAGGTTAGTTACTCCAAGTGACAATGAAATTAATGCCATAAGTTCAAAAAATTCTCTAAAGCCATCTGTTCCTGCAACCGCTTCTGAAATTCCAACAGGTCCCATCATTTGATCTAAACCTACTTGACCAGTAAATAACTGTCTTAAGCTATCTACTATTGAGAATAAAAATTCTCTTGTTTGCATTCCACCATTTATACATCTATTTATAAAGGTATCTTCTGCATATTTCATGTTTACTCCCAAATAATAGCTAGATACTGTGTCTGGAACTAAATTAATTGTAACTTCACCATTTCCTCTTTTTAATGTTAGTTCTATTGTTTGCGCTTCTTTACTTTGAGATATTATTTCTACTGCTTTAGAAGTATTTCCATTTATATCTTCTCCATTTATTTTTATTATCTCATCATTTGTTTGAACACCTTGTCTTTCAGCTGAGCTTCCTTTTTCTAATGTTACAATTTTTGCCTTGTCATTTAAATATATTCCTGTTGATTTTGCTTTTACTTCTGTTGGTTTAATATTATATTCTAATATCTCCCCATTTCTATCAACTTTAACTTTTAATTCTTCTCCATTTGCACTTTCTAATACTTCATCTAAATCATATTTACTTTTTATTTCTTCATCATTTATTTTTACAATTTTATCTCCTGCTTGTATTCCTGCATCTTTTGCTGCATATCCATCAATTAGACTTTCTACTTCATTTGAAATAAATGTTCCAGATGTAGCAACAAGTGTAAAATATAGGATAGTTGCAAATATGATATTTACCAAAGCCCCTGCTACAACAATTGCAATTCTTCTTGGAACACTTGCTTTAGAAAAAGAACGATTATCTTCTGATCTTTCGTCCTCTCCTTCCATACTAACAAAACCACCGAAGTGGTATTAGTCTTATTGCATATTTTGTTTCTTTTCCTTGTTTTTTCCAAATAGTTGGTCCAAATCCTATAGCAAATTCATTAACTTTTACTTTACATAGTTTTGCTACAGTAAAATGACCTAATTCATGTATAAATATTAGAAAACCTAATAATATTATTATTTTAATAGCTGCTATTAAAAAAGAAATCATTTTTGCTCCCTTCAGGATTTATCATAGTCAAATGACAAAACTCTACAAAAATGAGAGAAAAGAGAACTGTCCCCTATTCTCTCAAATTAGTGTAAATAATGCATAGGCAAATGGTGCTAAAAATATTAGACTATCTATTCTATCTAACATTCCACCATGTCCTGGTATTAAATTACTAAAGTCTTTTATATCTACAAATCTTTTTATACTAGATGCTGCAAAGTCTCCAATTTGACCTATTAAACTTAGTATTAATCCTATGCCGGCAAAATATAAATATGAGTAATTCATACCAAAGAATGTATTTACAATATATGTGTAAAGTAGAACTAATAAAACTGCTCCGATTGTTCCTGCTATACATCCTTCTATTGATTTTTTAGGACTTACTTTACTAAATTTATGTTTTCCTATGAGTAATCCTACAAAAAATGCGAATATATCTGTTCCCCATGCTGCTATTATTGCATACCAAATTAATATATTTCCATTTGGCATTCCATTTATAAATGCCACAAACATCATAAAAAATACTACATAAAATATTCCTATAAAAGTATATGCTATATCTTTAAAATTTGTTTTCATTTCTGTTGCAATTACTTGTGCAAATAATATTAATAATATTGTTGGTGCAGAAAGTGTTACAACCATTTTTAAATATTCTTCTGGTACTACATGTATTAATGCTATTGCAAAACAACTTAAGTATGATATCCATCTTACTGGTTTTGCAACTTTTGACACTGCATTTAAATATTCATTCATTGCAAGTAGTGCAATTATTGCTAATGCTATATCTACTACATATTTATCTCCTATTATTAAAATTATCAATACTAGTGGAAATCCTAGTAATCCAGATGTAATTCTTTTAATATCCATTATTTTTCTCTCCTATATTTAATTTGCTCCAAATTTTCTTGTCCTTTTTTGATATTCTATAATTGCATTATCTAAATCTTCTTCGCTAAAGTCCGGCCAGTTTTTATCTATAAATAATAGTTCTGAATATACTGATTGCCAAGTTAGAAAATTACTTAATCTTAATTCCCCACTTGTTCTAATTACTAAATCTGGGTCTGGCTCTTCTTTTGTATAAAGATTTTCTGATATCATTTCTTCTGTTATATCTTCAGGGTTTATTTCATTTTTCTTTACTTTAACTGCAATTTGCTTTACAGCTTTTAGTATTTCATCTCTTCCTCCATAATTTAATGCAATATTAAAAGTAACACCAGTATTATCTTTTGTTCTTTCCATACATTTTATTATACTTTTTTGCATTCCTTCTGAAAGTGCTGAAATATCCCCTAAAATTTTCACTCTTATATTTTCTGTATCTGCCCTTTTACTATAATCATCTAAGTAACTTTGAAGTAACATCATAAGTGCTTTTACTTCATCTTCTGCTCTTTTCCAGTTTTCTGTAGAAAAAGCATAAACTGTTATATATTCTAGTCCTATTTTATTTGCATATCTTACTATCTTTTCTAATGTTTTTGCTCCTTCTTTATGCCCATAACTTGCTGATCTTCCTTGTTTTTTTGCCCATCTTCTATTTCCATCCATAATAATTGCAATATGCCTTGGCATATTTTCTTTATTAAATTCCATTTTGTCTCCTTTTATTTACTCCTATTTTTTATATATAAAGCAAGTTCTTTTAAAAACTCTGCTTTTTTACCATATTCTTTTAATTCTTCTATTGCTTCATTAGTTATTTTCTCTAATATTTCTTCTGCTCCTTTTAATCCATATTTAGAAACAAAAGTACATTTTTTCATTTCTTTATCTTTACCAACAGGTTTTCCTAAAACTTTTTCATTACCTATTTCGCCTAAAATGTCATCTTTTATTTGAAATGCAAGACCTATTTTATCTGCATAATTTGTAAGTTTATTTAAATCTTCTTCATTTACACCTGCTAAAATTGCTCCCATTCTAACTGAAAGTTTTAAAAGTGCCCCTGTTTTGTTTTTATGAATATAGTCTAGATATTCTTCTGTTATTTCTTTTCCCTCATATTCAGTATCTACATACTCACCTGCAATCATTCTATCAACAGCCATAGAAAATTCACTAAATACTTTTAATTTTTTTTCTAATTCTTCTTTATTGTTTGTAGTTTTTAAATCATCACTTATTACAATATATGCTCCATTTAATAACCCATCACCCGCAAGTATTGCTGTTGCTTCATTATATTTTTTATGATTTGTAGGTTTTCCATGTCTTATATCATCATTATCAATTCCTGGTAAGTCATCATGTATTAAAGAAAAATTATGTATCATTTCTAAACTAAGAGCATATGGCATACATTTTTCTATATCATTTTTAAAAATCTCATAAGTACTAATTACTAAAATTGGTCTTAATCTTTTTCCACCTGCCATTAAAGAATATTCCATTGATTCATTTAATATTTTTTCTGGACATTCTTTTTTCCTTACTACTTTTTCTAATGATTTATTAACTAGTTCTTGATATTTTTTTAGTTCTTCTTTAAAGTCCATTGCTTCCTCCAAATATGATGTTTAATCTATTAAAATGATATTCAAATTTTATATTGACATTACTTCTTTTTCTTTTACTTCTAATATTTTATCGATTTCTTCGATATTTTTATCAGTCATTTTTTGTATTTCTTCTTCTGCATGTTTTAAATCATCTTCTGTCATTGTACCTTCTTTTTGCTCAGCTTTTGCAATATCCATACCTTCTCTTCTAATACTTCTTATTGCAACTTTTGCATCTTCTGCCATTTTTTTAATATCTTTTACTATTTCTTTTCTTCTTTCTTCATTTAATTCTGGGAAAGCTAGTCTTATTACTTTTCCATCATTATTTGGATTAATTCCAATATCTGATGCTAAGATTGCTTTTTCTATTTCTTTTAATACACTTAAATCCCATGGTTGTATAACTATTAATCTTGCTTCTGGAACTGAAATTCCTGCTACTTGATTAATTGGTGTTGGTGTTCCATAATAGTCTATTTTTACTTTATTTAGAACTGCAGGATTTGCACGACCTGCTCTTACCTCTGCTAATTTTTCTTGATATACACTAATTGATTTTTCCATTTTTTCTTTTAGATTTGTATAATCCATAACTTTTTCTCTCCTTTTTTAAACATTATTTTTAAATATTATTTTATCATCTTTATCTAAGATTTTTCTTGCTTTTATAGCTTTTTCAAGCTTTAAAATCAAATACGAATTTGCCATTATTGTTATTACATATAAAATAAAGATTAAATATACTCTTATTTTAAAATATATAAATTGTGTCATATTTTCTTCTATAAAGACTTCTCTTGCCGATTTTGTTTTTACTTCTTGATTTAAAAACGTTTGCCATAAATCGACATATTCTTCATCTGTTTTTTCTTCTAATTTTGTATCATAGAAGTTTCCAAATGTTTCTTCATTATTATATGTTTTATCTAAAACACTTTCAGTATAGAAAAAAACCACCAAAAGAACTATGTTGCAAAATAACAAAATTTTCAACAAATTATTTAATGTCTTTTTTTCTTTTATAAAAATTTTAGCAAATAATATTGAAAACATAATAATTCCTAAAATGACGACCATTCCGATTGTAAATGTATTTTTTATTTCTTCTAAAAAATCTGTCCAATTTGGCTTTTTAAAAAATATTAGAAAAATTAAAATAAATATTACAATTAAAGCAATAAAAACATAATTTACTCTTCGTTCATTTTTCTTCTTATTTATTTTTTCAATTTGTTTAGCAGTCTTTTTATTACTAAACTCCCCCATTTTATTTTCCTCTTTTAATAAATTTTATCTTATGAAACTATTGTACCGATTTTTTCTCCTTTAACAGCTCTTACAATATTTTCTGGGTCTCCTATACCAAATACTAATAATGGCATATTATTATCCCTACACATTGCAGTTGCTGTTGAATCCATTACTTTTAAGTCCTCTTCTAAAACTTTCATATATGATATTTTCTCATACTTTTTAGCAGTTGAATCTAATTTAGGGTCTGCTGAATATACAGCATCTATTGATTTTCCAAGTAATATTATATCAGCATTTATCTCTGTTGCACGAAGTACTGCTGCTGTATCTGTTGTGAAATATGGATGTCCTGTACCACATGCAAATATTACAACTCTTCCTTTATTTAAATGTTTTTCTGCTTTTCTTTGAATAAATGGTTCTGCAATTTCTCTCATCTCAATTGCTGTTTGTACTCTTGTAAATACTCCTCTTGCTTCTAATGCATCTTGAAGTGCTAATCCGTTCATTGCAGTAGCAAGCATTCCCATATAGTCTGCTGTTGTTCTTTCCATTTGATGTCCATTTCTTCCTCTCCAGAAGTTTCCTCCACCTACTACTATAGCAACTTGTACACCCATGTCTACAACTTCTTTTATCTTATCACATATTTTTCCTACTGTATCTACATCTACTCCTGTTCCTTTTTCTCCGGCTAGTACTTCTCCACTTAATTTTAAAAGTACCCTTTTATATTTTACATCTGCCAATATTTCCACTCTCCTTAAATTTATTTTGGTCACGGCTATTTTATCATATATTGCAAAAAAAAACAGTACTTTTTTAAGATTTTCTTAATTTTTCTTGTGAGTATAGGCTTAAATTCCTTTTTTAATCCATTTTTTTAAGATACAGTTTTTTAGCTACTTAGTAAAATTTTTATTAATCATTTAAAAAGGTCCTAAAATCCAATTCAAATTAGATTTTAAGACCTCTTAATTTATATACTAGTTACCATTCTTCTTATTCTCTTATTTACCAATATAAATCCTATTTTTTCATAAAATTCTATTAGCTTTTCGTTTTTAGCAAGTAAAGCTGCTTTTCTATACCCTTTTTGTCTTGCCATTTCATAAGCTTTTTCTATCATAATTTCAGAATATCCATTTCCTCTAAATTCTTTTTTAATAGCTAAGTTTGAAATATAAAATTCATCTTCTTCACATTCTTTACAAAACAACTTGTCTTTTATGTCAGAATATATTATACCTAATTTATTAAAAAATCCTTGTTGAGTTTTAACAATAAATTTTTCACTATTTCTTGTTAATTTATCAATATTCTTACCATTTAGGTATAAAAGCATACCAACTAGTTCTTTTCCCATTCTTGCTACTATAATATTTTCTATTGAGAATCTGTTATTTCTCATAGATAATAACTTTCTTAGATTTCTTTTCATTTCTTTTTCTGAACCATATCCCCATTCTTCTTGAGGTTTTGGCTCTGTTATGTAAATTAAATCTACTAATTCTTTAATATCTCTTCTTTTGGCTCTTTCAATTTTGAGCACGCCCGAGGCGCTTTCCATTTTTAACACTCTCCTTATCTTTAATTATTCTGCTTTTTACTTTTGTTATTTGAATTTGATAACCAACCTTCTTTCTTTTGAACTAGTACATTATAATTATACCACATTTTATGTCAATTGTAAAATTTCATAAAACAAAAAAGGACCATCTTATAAATTCATAGATGTCCTTTTTTATCTTTACCTAAATAATAAAAATTTTAAGGGATGTCCTAAATCCCTTAAAGAGGGATTTAGAGGACCGTCCCCTAATCCCTTTTATAGTCCTGCTTGTTTCATAACTTCTTCAGCAAAGTTTTCTTCTTTTTTCTCGATTCCTTCACCTTTTTCAAATCTTGCAAATTCTACTACTTCTGCATTTTTTTCTTTTAATAATTGAGATATTTTCATATCTGGATTTTTAACAAATGCTTGGTCTACTAAACATACTTCTTCAAAGAATTTTCTAATTCTTCCTTGAACTATTTTTTCAGCTATTGCTTCTGGTTTTCCTTCATTCATTGTTTGTGCTTTTAATATTTCTTTTTCTTTATTTAATCTATCTTCTGGAACTGATGCTTCATTTAAGTATTCAGGTCTTGCTGCTGCAATTTGCATACATACATCTTTTGCAACTTCTTTGTCTCCTGATTTCATGTTTACTAAAACAGCTATTTTTCCATCTCCATGAATATATTTTTCAACTAATCCTTCAGATTCAAATCTTTCGAATCTTCTAATATTCATATTTTCTCCGATTGTTGCTATTTTATCAACTAAAACTTCATTTACTGTTTTTCCTGGTACTTCAATTGAATCTTGAGCAAGTAAATCTTCAACTGTAGCTGGATTTTTTTCAACTACTTGTTTTGCTACATTCATAACAAAGTTTTTAAATTCTTCATTTTTTGCAACGAAGTCTGTTTCTGAGTTTACTTCTACAACAGCTCCTATTTTTCCATCTTCTGATACATAAGCTTCTACTAAACCTTCTGCTGCTACTCTTCCTGATTTTTTAGCAGCTTTTGCAATTCCTCTTTCTCTTAATAATTCAATTGCTTTTTCCATATCTCCATTTGTTTCTGTTAAAACTTTTTTGCAGTCCATCATTCCTGCACCTGTTTTTTCTCTT
>OCPV01000859.1_pt1 | contig 19516 bp, 17 predicted proteins | sample 1538511 | NCBI WGS metagenome assembly OCPV01 (sample SAMN04571704, study PRJEB22368) | human gut metagenome | biome: human gut; material: stool | host: Homo sapiens | place: Luxembourg | collected 2012-08-30 | reverse complement strand
TAAATAATTTAAAAAGATAAAAATAAATTTGAAAATATTTTTAATTTTAATTTCATTTGGAATTTATTTAGAATTAATATAAATTTATATCTCTAAAATAAAATTTGAACAGCCAAACTTCCTTGGCTTTAAATATGAATATGTTATATCATAACTGTTAATTTTTGTAAATAGTTTTTTAGTTGATTTCAAGCATTTTTCATCGCATTTTTCGACAAAAAGTTTCTTAAAATGCAAAAAAACTATATGAAATAAATCATATAGCTATTTTGGTTTATTAAATATAAATTATTATTTTAAACTTTCTTTTTGTTTATCTAAATACTCATTTACCTGTTTTAGAATATCAGCTGTTTTATCGATTGAAATTTCATCTACTTTGTTAAAATTCAAATTATTTTTCAATCTATCATTTTCTCTATTTTCATTTATTCTTTTTGAAATAACCTCACTTTTCCCTGTATATTGTTTTGTCTTTCTTCCTGTATTCTCAACTTTATTTGCCGTTTTTTGATTGGCTACTGATTTCTCTTGCATATTAGGATTTTTTCTTGTATTTACATTATTAGCATAATTCGAATTTCTTGTGGTAGTTTTTTTAGTTTCTCCTTCCCACCTATTTGCATTTCTGCTTTTTGGAATATTAGTCATTGCTGTTGAGCCGTAATAATATGACTCTTCATATTTTTTCGCATTTGTAGGCACTTTGTTTAAAACTACTCCTGCTATATTTCCTCCAATATTTTTAATGTTATTTACAATCTTCTTTAACGCATCTTTTTTAGTATAACCACTTGCTGTAACAATAATTGTTGAATCTACAATTCCAGTTAATATTAGTGAGTCTGTTACTAATCCGTTTGGCGTTCCATCTATTATTACTAAATCACAAATTTGCTTTAAACTTTCTAACAAATCTATCATTGCTTGAGAAACTAATAATTCTGATGGATTAGGTGGAACATTTCCTGCTGACATAACATATAAATTATCAATTTCAGTTTCTTGAATATAATCAGATAAATCAGATGATGCATTTCTGGAAGTTGGACCTATTCCTGATAAATAATTTGAAAGCCCTGGTATTGGCGAAACTCCGAATATTGAATATTGTGTTCCTTTTCTCATATCAGCATCAACTAATATAACTTTTTTCCCTGCTTGTGCAAATGCAACTGCCAAGTTAGAGCTAACCCAACTTTTGCCCTCTCCTGGTAATGTTGATGAAATAAGTAAAGATTTTAGTTGTTTCTTCATGCTCATAAATTGAATATTAGTCCTTAATGTTCTAAATATTTCTGATATTGGAGACTTTGGGTCTTGATGAACTATTAAATTTTCTCTCATCTTCTTCTTTTCCCTCCTCTTTTTCTTCTGTTTCTTTTGCTTTCTGCTACATCATACATCGGAATAGATGCAAGTACTGGTAATTTTACTAAACTTTCTATTTCTTCCTCAGTCTTAACTGTTGTATCTAGCATATTAACAATGATAACATAAGCTATTGCCACAACTACTCCTATTGCAACAAACATAACAACATCTTTTTTATGATTAATGTTTGATGGTGTCTGTGATTCTTCGGCAGTATCTACTACATGAACATTGTTTATATTATATATTTCTGCTACTTCGTCTGTAAACACTTTTGCTGTTTCATTTGCAATATCTGCTGAATATTGAGGATTATCTGTTGTTACCGTTATCCTTATTAACTCTGTATCTGAAACTGAACTTACACTTATATTATTTCTTAATGTTTCCTCAGAAATATCTATTCCCAAATTCGAAATAACTTGTCTTACAACTTTATTGCTTTTCACTAATTGGCTATATGTAGAAACTAATTTTGAATTAAGTGTTAAATCTGTTGTAGTTATTGAATCTTGTTTTCCTTCTGCTGTCTCATCATTTGTTCCTGCTAATACTAAAGTAGTTGATGAAGTGTACATTGGAGTTGTAAATACCGTTGTATATATGTATCCAATTACTGCAAAAATTGCAATTATTAAGATAATCTCTACTTTTTTCTTCCAAAACATTAAAAATATTTCTTTTAAATCAATCTCTTCCATAGTTCCTCCTTTTATTCTTTTGTATTTATTTTTTAATATTAATTACTTTTCTTCCAATAGATTCATATATGATACCTTTTCCTTCTACGGAACTTAAGTCATAACAGTTTCTACCATCTATAACTATTGGTTTTTTCATTAATTCTTTATATTTATTTATATCAAATTCTTTAACATCTTCCCACTCTGTAAAAATAAAGCAAATATCAGCATCTTTTATTGTATCTTCTATTGTTTGGCAATACTCTATTTCATTAGGATAAAACTTTTTGAAATTATTTTCTCCAACAGGATCAAAAGCTTTAACTTTTGCTCCGTCATCTAATAATATAGGAATATTATCTAAAGAAGGCGCCTCTCTTAAGTCATCTGTATTCGGTTTAAATGTTAAGCCCAACACGGCAACATTAAGCCCTTCAAATGTTTCATAATATTTTCTAGCTTTTTTTATTAATCTTAATTTTTGATTTGCATTGACTTCTATTGCAGCCTTTACAGTTTTTAATTCATAATCATAAAAATTTCCTAACCAATGTAATGCCTTGGTATCTTTAGGGAAACAAGAACCGCCATATCCAATTCCAGCTTGTAAAAATTTATTTCCTATTCTTGAATCCATTCCCATTCCTTTTGCTACATCTGTAACATCTGCTCCTACTATTTCACATAAGTTTGCTATTTCATTTATATATGAAACTTTTAAAGCTAAAAAGTCATTAGATGCATATTTTATCATTTCTGCACTTTCCCTATTAGTTATCACATATGGAATATTAAAACCATCATATACTTCTTTCATTATTTGTTCTGCATATTCTGATTCAACACCAATAACTATTCTTTGTGCATGTAATGTATCTCTCACAGCTGTTCCTTGGGCTAAAAATTCTGGATTTGATACTACTTCTATTTTTACATTATTTTTTAAGTTTGCTTTTATGAATTTTTCCATTTTACTATTTGTACCAATTGGAACTGTTGACTTTAATACTATAATAGTGTCTTTTTCTATATTTTCTGCAATCTCTTTTGCAACTTGATATACATATTTTAAATTAGCACTACCATCTTTCTTTTCAGGAGTTCCTACACCTATAAATATTACATCTGCATTTTTATACGCGTTTTTACTATCTAAAGTATAAGTTAGCTTTTCTTTATTATTTAACATTAGTTCTTCTAAACCTGGCTCGTATATTGGACTTTTCCCTTCGTTTAACATTTTAATTTTTTCTTCAACTACATCTACACATGTAACTGTATGTCCAACTTCTGCCAAACATACTGCTGTAACTAGTCCTACATAACCTGTTCCTGCTACTACTATTTTCATTTTTATCTATCTCCTTTTACATCCAATTTTAACCAACTTCCCCATTCATCTATTAGATGGCTTGGTGTTATATGCATATATCCTCCTGTTGGAATAAATGTCAATTCTGAAATATATACCTTTCCACTTACATCATATAAGTCAACTCTAACAAATGGAAAATCTTCGCTCAATTTTCGTGAAATAGTTTTCATTTCCTCAAAACATTTTGGCATATCTATTTTTTCTTTGTCATTATTTGGATGTTCTTTTAATTGACAATCTATATGCTTAAAATCCATATCAAAATAGTCAATATATTTATCCTTTTCCAAAACTTCTCCATTTAACGTTTCGTTTGTACTTATATATAGTAATTTAGGCTCTCCGTTAAAACAATAAAATTTATAGTTTTTAACATCCCCCAAATATTCTTCAATTATTATTTTCTTTTTAATATACTTATATTGTATTTCAGCAGACTTTTTCCAATAATCTTCTTTTAACCATTTAGTTAGTTGCTTAACAGCTTTTTCTTTATTAAGCTTTTTAGCATCAGGAACTATTATGTTATAGCCACAACCATGATTACATTTTACAACATAGGAATTTGGTAATTTATCCCATATTATTTCTTCTGGCTTATTATATACAGCATATAATTTAGGTAATAAATTTTCAAGATTCTTTTTCTTTAAATATTCTCTTATTTTAAACTTATCAATACAATTAGTTACTATATCATTATTATTATACAAATTTAACTTTAGCCATAAAATTTTTTCATTCAAATCTTTTGGATTCTTTAAATCCAGTTTTTTCTTAAAACTAATTTTAAAACCTATTTGCGTTTCTAATTTAGGTGAAATAATGGTTAATCCTCTTTTGATTAAATCTTTTACTTTCTTTATCATATCTTGCTCCTTTTAAAATATTTTATCTAAAATATTGGTTATTTCTTTTTGTTTATCTTTCTCTACATCTAATAGCTTATTCATTAACATATCTTTATTTTCTAGTATTTGCAATACATTCTCAGTTTTTCCCTTATATATGTCTATAATTAATTTTTCAAGATTTGCATCCTTAAATGTTTGTCCTATCTTCACATTCTTGTCTGTATCTATAACTGCTACAGGTAATGCTCCGTACTTATATCCTAACAACAAAGAATGCATTCTATCACTTATATTATATGATGCCTTACAATAATACTCTTTAGCTGTATCTAAATTTACTTGTTCTTCTACAAATTCTGATTGATATGTATCTTTAAAATGGTCATACATTCTTTTTGATATATCTTTATCTTTTTTCACTTGATAAAGGAAAATTAGCTTCATTTTTTTATTCATTTTCTTGTTGAATTCTTTTAATATTTCCCCAATTCTTAAAATTGTTTCATTCTCCTGGGATTTGTTCCCCCAATCTCTAGGATTTAAAATAACTGTTGTAGTTTCATTTATCTTACGTTCTTGACCTTTTAAATATAGCCATGACATATCTGGACACAATTTTGCTTTTTTTATTCCTATTTTGTGGCATAATTCTAATGATTGTGTATCTCTAACAAAATATTCGTTTATAGGAATTGATCTTATTTTTTCAGTGAACCCTAAAACTTTAGTAATCGGTCCTATTGATGATCCAATTCTTACAATCCTTACTCCAAATAGTCTATAAATCATAAATAATATTGATGCTACGATATTCCTAGCACTTTTTTTAAATCCGCCTCCAAAATTATGTCCTAGCCCAGAAACTATATAGACTTTATCGTTTTTATCTTTTTTTATGGACTTCAATAATATATTTAAAACAAATTGCAATTCATTTTTACAATGAATTTTTTCATCTTCTTTAATTTGTAATTGTTTTAAAAATCGTTCTGGTATATCTTTACTACAATTACATTGCAATTTACCATATTCTCTTAATGTATCAAGTAAAGCTTTATTAATAAGAGTATCTCCTGTATTGTTAAACTCCGTTTTTGTCTGATAAAAAATATAATTACTCATTATTCACAACTCCTTTTTTCCTATTTATAAACATAGCAATTTGGCTTTTTATATACTTATAATTTAATATACAATATATAAATACACCTAATGTCACTTGTATAACTAAAGTTAATAGTGTCTTTTCCATATTTTTTCCTACAAAATATACTATTATAAACATCACTAAACTCGTTATAAAGAATTTTAAACAACTTGGTAAATATTCCTTTAAATTTATATCTTTCCTTATAGCCATACATTGGAAAAAGCATACTAAAAATTCTGCTAATATTGTCCCTATAGTAGCTCCAATTGCTCCATATCTTCTTATAAAAATCATATTGAAAATGAAGTTAACAATAGCACCTATAAGAATGGAAGTTGTATACTCTTTATCTTTTCCTCTAGGAATTAATAATTGCATTCTTATAATTGAAGCCACTGAAGTAAATATTAAAGATATGCTTAAAACTTTTAGTAATACAGCAGATTCAGTAAATCCTTCGCCTAAGTATAATAGAACTAATATGTCCGCAGTTGCCAGGAATCCAAATATCACAGGGAAAACACTAAAGAAAACAAATGATATTGATTTTTTAAAAATTCTTTTAAATTCTTCTAAATTTTCCTTACTATATAAATATGTCATTTGAGGCAATGTAACTGTTCCTAATGCATTTATAACTGATAATACAATATTTAACATTTTTTCTGCATTTTCATAATATCCAACTTCTGACATATTAGCCATTTTTCCAATCATGATTTTATCCATTGTTCTATAAACACTTGAGGCTAATACAGGTATGAATAATATTATAGTTGGTTTTAAATGTTTAAAAATCTCTTTTCTAGAAACTCTTATGAAGCTTACTTCTTTTTTTCTAAATGGCCACAAAATAAGTTGATTTAATAATGTCATAAAAGCTAATATGAATATATATTTATTTAAGTCTTCTGCATCTTTTACAAAAATTAAGATTAGTACTAGATTTAATATTTTTAGTATTGCACTTCTTGTTACTGTCATTTTAAACTTTTGTAATCCGCAAAATAACCAGTTAATATCAAAAGCTACAGAAACTAAATACAAAACCTGGATAATTTGAATAGTAAAGTATTCTCTACTATTAAGCAACACATATATTATATAAATAATTGACACTATTAAAGTAACTATTAACTGTAAATAATATATACTAGAGAATGTTCTATTTAACTTTTCTTTGTCATCTCTTACTTTTGAAACTTCTCTATTTCCATAATTGTTCATCCCTAATAAAGCAAACATCATAAAATAAAGAACAATAGAATAAGTATAAGAATATGTTCCAACACCTTCTGCTCCAATTGTCCTTGCAACATATGGCGTTGTTATGAGAGGAATTATTAATATTAAAATTTGATATATAGCATTATAAATAAAGTTCGATTTTAATTTGCTCATTTCCTTTTAATTTTCCTTTCAATTATTTTTTCTATCTTACTTTTTATGTATTTTTTATTATAAATGGTTATAGGATATATATACTTTTTAAAGTCAGCTTTTTTTCCTATCTTTTTATTAAATAAAATACTATTTGGTATCATTATAAATTCACTACAATCATTAGCATATCTATAATCACAACTCATAGATCTCTTTTGAAAATGTACATACATATATTCTTTTTTATGTACTCCTCCATTTTGTAAATAAAGACCTGCTAGATGACAATTATTTTTTCTATCTATATTCCATTGAAATATATGTCTTTTTTTAAATTTAGTCAGTACTAAGTTATTGTATTTAGTTGAAACATCTGCAATGCAACTATCATCAGTATAAACTCTATATTTATCATTATTAATCCAATAATTTAAGAGTCCATCATGGTTCTTTCCCCATTCATCAAAGAAAAACGAATCTTTAGTTGAATACACATTTAAATACATTGGCTTGCCATCAACAATCATTTCTTTGAAGCTATTTATCATTTTTTCATTATTTTTGTATAAAGTAAAATGTCCACATTTGAAGATTTTATCATAATTATTTAAGTCTATTTCATTTAAAAATTTTCTAATATTCCCAAAAATAAGATCTATATCACAATGTCCCCAAAAATCATACTGTTTTAAATAATCCGAAAAAATATATCCATATGCTGGCTTATAATCACAAAATTTATATGGTGCATCTAGTGAAATAGCAAAATCAAATTTATTTTGTATATATGTTTTTATCTCTTGGAATGATATATATTTAACCTTAACATTTTCTGGATAATCATATTTTGTTTTATCATCTGTAAAAAGTAAAAAATCTATACTAGGATTATATCTACATGAATCTAACCACAATTGAAAATAATTTGGTAATTTTCCTATATAAACATTTATCAGGCATATTTTAGGTATTTCCTTTTGTTTCTGCATTCAAATCGTCCACCTTTCTGTTGGGATAAAAAGCATATATCAAAAATAACATACTAAAATTAGGAATAGGTTTTATGAAGTTTATTTCTGCATATGAATATAATATATATATTATTATAAAAAATACTTCTATATTTTTTCCTTTTTTTAGTAAATTTCTAATAGCGAGATAATAAACTATTACATTTATTAGTGTATATATTAATCCAAAACTTAACATTATATATGTTTGTGAATTATCACATATATAATAAGTCACATTTCTAGGCCATGGAGATAGTTTGTATCTATTTATATATGTATATGCTTCTAAAATTCTTGAAGAAACCAACTTGTTTAGGAAGTCGTAAAATGCTGTATCTGTCATATACATAGCAACAAAATAAACAAATACAAATAAAAACAGTTGAGAATATGGAACGAGTTTCTTTGTAATCTTTATAATTATACTGTTTTCCCTTAATTTTATTTTTTTTGATAAATATATGCTCCAAATAGTCAAACAACTTAATATCAAACCAGTTCTGCATCCAAAAAATATATAAAAAACAATAGCTATAATTTGTAATATTAATGCTTTCTTCAAATTTATCTTTGAATAATATGTATATAAATATAATGCAATCATTGTAAATATAGGTACATAATTTGAATTTCCATGTGCGTTTGCGATTCTTATCATTTTATATGTGTTACCAAATGCATCAGTCTTTGTATCGACTTCATATGGTATTATTCCTATACAAGTAAATAATATTGTTAAAATCTCCAATATTAGGAGTGTAAAAAACATTGTTTTTGTTGCTTTTTTTATATTTACATTTTTTAATCCTATTATTAAAGGAAATATTAATAACACTCCTTCGTTCTCAAATCCAGATTTTACATAAACAAATATTAAAAATCCTAGAAATAGAATTTGTAAAATATACTCTTTTATCGTAAATTTAGTTATTACCCAATGTATAAAAAAAGATAATCCACCTATAATCAACAATACGATTTTTATTATACTTATATCCATTCCCGAAGCAGCTATAATTGTGGTCAAAAACCAGTACATTGTCATAGTTACAAAAAATATCAAATAAAAATTTATTTTTTTAAACATCTATTATTCCTCCGAATTTTTTCTTTCGTTTGTTTATAAATATTAATAAATCTATAAACTAACTTGTCCCATAAAAATTCTTCTTTTATAGTTAAACTAGCCTTTTTAGCTAAATTTTCTCTAAAGTCTTTATTTTCTAATAATTCATTTATATTCTTTACCCATTCATCCTCATTTAAATTTATAATAATGCCATTTTCTCTGTTTTTTATTAAAACACTCGAACCTCCATTCAATGTTGTAATGACTGGTAAATTAAAATACATTGCTTCTAGTAATACCATGCCGAAAATTTCATATTCGGTTGGTAATAAAAATATATCACATTTTTTATATATTTTTGAAATCTCATTTTGCTGAATTTTCTCCTTGTATATAATACTATCAAAAACACCGAGACTCTTCGCAAAATCAAATACTTTTTCTTTATATTCTTTTCTTCCGTTTCCTATTAAAATCAACTTTACATTTTTATTTTCATCTTTCAATCTTTTTAAAACTTTTACTAGAAATATTATATTTCTTCTTTCTTCTATTTTCCCAATATATAGTAACCATTTTTCATTATTATTGGTTCTTGAAATCAAACTTTCAACATTGTTAGAATCTTGAATTTTATCTTTATCTAGTCCTACTCCTACAGTAGTTACATTCTCAAATCCCTTTTTTCTTAAAAATTCTGAAGCAAGTTCGCTCTTAGTTATAAAAGGTACCTTTCTATATCTATTTGTAAGAAAAAATTTATCGAATAATTTGCATTTTAAATTATATCCCTTATTAAATTCACTATAATATGGGCCGTGATAAATAACAACTTTATTGGGGAATTTTTTAGTTAATTTCAAATTGTAAATCTGATCGTACTCACTACTTTGAATTATATCATAATTTTGTGCTAATTTTAACAATTTTTTTCCATATAAACCATTTTTTAAAATATTATAACCCTTAATCCAAAAAATGTTTATTTTTTTATTATCAACATTGATAATTTCTCTTTTTTCTTTTCCTTTTGTATAAAAAACTATATCACATTGATTTCCTTCTTTTACCAATGCTTTCGCTAGCCCTATTTCTTGAACATTATAGTTATTTATATTTATTTCATATGGGAATAATCTAACTATAAGAATTTTCATTTTTTCCTCCAACTTATTTCTAATTATAAAGTTTCTCTGTCTTTTCTACTACTGAATCCCAATTGTATTTATCCAATACATATCTACTAATTTCTTCTTTTTTTCTTCTTTCAGTATTTAACATATTATATAAAACATTTTTTAAATCTTCAATACTACTTTTATTAAAAGTTTTTGCGTATTCCCCTGTTACTTGTGTATTTTCTTCTATATTGCTTACTAAGCATGTGCAACCATAGCTCATCGCTTCAAGCAAAGAAAGTGGCATTCCTTCAACATCACTTGGCAAACAATATAAATAGCAATTGCTAAATAGTTCTTCTAATTCTTGCCCTTGAACAAATCCTGTCATTATTATTCTTTTATCTTCACTTGCCATTTCTTTTATTTTTTCTAGATAGTCATTTGTATGACTTGCTCCGCCAGCTATTACTAATTTTTTATCTGTATCTATTTGTTTAAAAGCATCTATTAAATAATGTAAGCCTTTTTCTGGTACAATTCTTGCTAAAAATAATATATAACTGTCTTTTTCTAAGCCATATTTTTCTTTTATAATATTAGCTTCTTTAATAACTGGTTTATTTACTCCATTTGGAATAAATACTGTATCTCTGTTATATGTATCTTTAAAATATTTTTGTACTCCTTTTGAAAGTACTATTATTTCATCCGCATATTTTACAGCTAACTTTTCTCCAAATTTAATATATTTTGTTGCAAATCCTCCCCATTTTGAACGTTGCCAATCTAATCCATGTATTGTTACTACTATTTTTTTCTTAAATAAATGAGGTATCCATAACATAGCACATGAGCCTTCTGCATGATAGTGAAGTACATCATATTTACCAAATAAAGCTCTTATGCTAGCAAAGAAAGAGTATAAAAGAGCATCTATTCCCTTTTTATTTATTGTAGGAATAGTTATAATTTTTACTCCTTTATATTCTTTTAATTTTTTCTTATCTTTATCTGCATTTTTATCTTGGACATTTTTACCTTTTCTATTATATACATCTACTTGATGTCCTTTTTTTACTAGTCTTGTTGCTAATTCTTCTACTACAACTTCAACTCCACCTTCTCGTGAAGGTATTCTTTTGTGTCCTATCATTGCTATTTTCATAATTGATTCACCTTTATTTTTTCATCTGACTTTTTAAATCTTCTTCTACTATTTCTTCACCTGTTTTATTTTTTAATTGTTCTCTTGAAGCTTCTGATAAACCATCGTTTATTACACAATTCATATCACATGTTGAACATTTATCTAACTCTTCTTTAGATACTTTTCCATCTCTATAGTCTCTTACAATTTTATTTTCAAACATAGAATATTTTTGTTTTTTGAAAAATCTTAAGAATTTATGTCTTAAAACCCACCAAGCTGGCTTCCAAATATATTTGTGCATTGCAGGACTTACAGAACCTATCATCCAGCATTGTCTGTCACAATGTCTAACTTTATTTCTAACTTTTTCAGCTTGTTCAGAGTTCCATAATTCGTCCCAAGACTCTTCATTTAAATTACCCATTACTTCTTTTTCTTTTGTTCCATTACATGGCATAACATCTCCATATGGATCTATAAAGAATGTGTCAAAAGCCATGTCACATGGAAGAAGTCTTTTTTGTCCAAATATATAATTTATTAATCCATGATTAAAGTACGCTCTAAACCATTTTTTAGGCGAATTTGATGCTAATAATTTGTTAATTAATTTTTCAAATTCTTTTGCTACCATTAATCTATCATGAATAATATTTTTAGCTTCAACAAAATAGAAACTATTATGTAATGATGCTGTTGCAAATTCCATATTTAATTCATTAGATAAGTCATATAGTGGTACTAAATCTTTTGCATTAGCATCTTGAACTGTCATACCGAATCCAACATCAGGATGTTTCATTTCTACTAATTTTTTAAGTGTTGAATATCCTTTATTAAATCCATCATCAAGTCCTCTTATTTTATTATTTGTATCTTCTAACCCTTCTATTGAAATTCTTATTCCTACATTTGGAAATTCTTCACATAATTTTATTATTCTATCTGTAAAAAATCCATTTGTTGAAATTACTATTCTATCAGATTTTTTGTATAATTCTCTTACTATGTCAGGTAGGTCTTCTCTTATAAATGGCTCTCCACCTGTAATGTTTGTAAAATACATTTTAGGCAATTTTTTTATTGTTTCTAAGCTTATTTCCTCATCAGGTTTTGATGGTGCTTTATATCTATTGCACATTGTACATCTCGCATTACATCTATATGTTACTATTACTGTTCCATTTAATTTCTTTTCAGACATTCTTACTCTCCCCTTATCAACTTTTCATATATTTTAATTATTTTATTATAATATTCATTTTTTGAATATTCTTTTTTTGCTATATTCTTAGCATTTCTACCATATTCATCTGCTAGTTCTTTATTTTCAAATAAAAGTTTCATTTTTTCTTCTAATTCTCTTATATCATCATATTGATATGTTAGACCGTTTACCTTGTCTTGCACAAGTTCTGGTATTCCCGCAATATTTGCTCCTATTACAGGCTTTCCTATAGCTAAAGTTTCCAATACTGAATATGGGCAATTTTCATACCAAATAGATGGTACAACAACAAATCTTGATTTTCTGATATATTCTTTTACTTGATTCTGATTTAAATATCCTAGCAATTTAATGTTTTCTTCTAAATGTCTATCTTTTATTATTTTTTCTATTTTTTCTTTTTCTGGTCCATCACCAGCTATATATAATTTTTTGTTTTGTAGACTAGAAAATGCTTCTATTAAATTCAATATGCCCTTTTCTTTTGATAGTCTACCAACATACAGTCCATACCCTTCATCTTCTATTTGTAGATTATACTCCCTTACATCAATAAAATTATGTATAGCTCCAATTTTATTTTCTTTTATTCCATCTTCAATCAATTTTTGCTTATAAAATTCAGAAGGTGTAATGATATATGATATTTTTTTATCATATACTTTTTTAATTCTATAATATTCTGCTTCTACTGCACCTAAAATGCTTTTTAATTTAGAATTTTTAACGCAACCTTTTTTTATGCAATTTATGTATTTTCCTTTTTTACACAATTCACAGATTTCTTTATTATTATCTAGCATTGTTATTGCTGGACAAACAGCTTGTACATCATGTGCAGTAAAAACAATTGGTATATTTTTTTCTTTTATTGCTTCTATTATTGATTCAGAAAGTTGTCTTTGAAAATTATTTATATGCACTATATCTGGTTTAAAATCCTCTAATGTTTCTGTCATTTTCTTTTTGTTTTCTTTTGAATAAATAACATCTAATGCTTTTAATTTACTTCCGGTGTTTAAGTCTATTTCTTCTACAAAATATTCTTTTTCACCTGTTTTAATATTTTTATCATTTCGCATAGAAAAAAAAGCTATTTGATGCCCTTTTTCCTTTAATAAATTCGCTAATTCAAAATAATATTTCTCGCTTCCACCTTTAAGATAGTGAAATTTATTAACTAGTAAGATTCTCATTAAATAGCCCCTTCTCTTTTTACAACTTTTTTAATTGTTTTATATAATATTTTTGCATCTAATTTTAAACAATGATTATAGTAATAATCCATATCCATATCAAGCCTGTCCACAAAAGTAACCTCATTTCTTCCATGGACTTGCCAGAATCCAGTAACTCCTGGTTTTATAGAAGTTATGTATTTAAAGAACCCATTCATTTCTTCTTTTTCTCTTTCTAAATATGGTCTAGGTCCTACTAAACTCATATCTCCTTTTAGTACATTTATAAATTGTGGAAATTCATCTAGACTAGTTTTTCTTAAAAATTTTCCCATTTTTGTAATTCTTGGGTCTTTTTTTAATTTTTTATACTTTTTATATTCTTTTCTGGCTTCTTCATTGTTTTTTAAATATTCAAATAGTTTTTCATCTGCCCCAACAACCATTGACCTAAATTTATACATTTTGAAAATTTTTCCATCTTTTCCTATTCTTTCTTGTGTATAAAATATTGGTCCATCTTCATGTGATATTTTATTTGCAACAAAAACAACAGCTGTTATAGGAACAAGCATTATTGTTCCTACTAGACCTCCTATAAAATCTACAAATCTTTTAATTACTTTTTCTACTGTAACAATCGTTTTACTTCTATCGATTACTTTAGATGCTATCATTAGCTCTATTTCTTCATCTTCATAAGAAACAGCATCATTTTTCACACCCATTTTTATCCCCCAAATCTCATTTTTTTCATCTTTTTCCTTAATTTTCCGTTATAACCAATTAATATTATATAACATATATAGTTTTTTTGCAATAGTCAAATTATGACATTTTTCGTCATATTGTTGTAATATTTTTGTAATATTTTATAATTTTATTTTCTACACTACTATTTTAATATCCAATATTATAATAATGGTCGTTTTTTGGTTCTTTATATTTTTTGTTCATTATTAATTTTTCGCCACACAAAAAGAGCAAAAATATCAGAATTTAATATCTTCGCTCTTTTATTAAAATATTATTATTTATTTTACTTTTTGTAATTTTATTTTCTCAAAAACTTTTATAAATAATAAGATTACAAAAATCCCTACTAAAACACCTAAAGTATCTATATATACATCTGTAATTTGTGCACTTCTACCTGGACTGAATAATTGATGAATTTCATCTGATGCGGCATATAGTACTCCTAAGATTAAGCTAATTAATATTCTAGTTTTTTCTTTTAATTTAAATGTACTAACTAGCCCCATAAGTAAGGAACCTACTAAAGCATATATTGAAAGATGTGCAATCTTTCTTATTATTTTTTCTGTTCTTTCAAATATTTCATCTTGTCTATTTTCTTCTATATTTTTATATGTATTACTCTTTTCTAATATAAATTCAGTTACTCTACTACTTATGCCTCCCGATTCTTCTCCATCTTGGCTGGAAAAACCAAATATTATATAAAATGTTCCAAATAGAAGAATAAGAAGTACAATTCTTAATAAATTAATTTTCATATTTTCCTCTATTATTTTAATTTTTAAGTTTTTGTATAACTTTTGATGTTTTTAATAAACTAGTTACTATATCCTGTTTTAGTTATTATACTATTGCTTATCTCTTTTACAGTACTTGATGGTTCGTAATTTGGCTCTCCAAATGCTTCTTGATGTAATTGTTTTACATTACTTTCTAGTGTTACAGGTACTCCATACCATCTATCTAAAGTAATTCCTTTTGTTTCATATGGCCATCCTATACTTTCTACAACTTTATAGTCCATTAAGCTTGGAACTAATCCAAATATATCTCCTGCTGTAATGTTTGTATAAACTTCTGGCAAGATTGTGTCTACAAAGTTATTAATCTCACTAATATTTTTTGTTTTTAACTTTGTAAGCATTGCTTCTAGAACTGTTCTCATTCTTTCAGTCCTTTTATAATCTCCTCCTGATGTATAACGGATTCTGGCGTATGCCACGGCTTGTACACCATTTAAATTTTGTTTTCCTGTTGAAGTTACTTTTGCATTTGATTTTCCTGTTACTCTTGCTGTTTCATCTATGTAACTATTTAGATAATTTAATTCAGATTGTGATTCAATATTTATTGTAACCCCACCTAAAGCATCAACTGCTTCTGCAACTGCATCAAAATTAACTGTTGCAAATTCTGTAATATTTAAGTCTAGATTTGTATTTAAAGTTTTAACCGCAAGTGGTGCTGAACCATATGAATATGCATGTGTAATTTTATCTAGTCCATGTCCTTCTATTTGTACATATGTATCACGATATACAGAAATCAATTTAATTTCTTTTGTATTATTATTAATACTTGCAATTATTATCCCATCACTTCTATTTCCTTTTTCTAAATTATCATCTCTACTATCTACCGCAAATAAAGCTATATTCCTATAACCTGATAAATTTTCTTGTGCTTGTTCTGATATTCCTAAATCAGCCTCATCTAATTCCACTTGTTGCATCATTCCTATTTTGCTATTTATGAATATTGCAATAGCACCAACAATTGCTAATAAAATTACAATAAGTACTAATACTGTTATTCCAAATACTTTTAATCCCTTTCTTTTCTTTTTTTCTTTTGTCATTACTCTTTTCCCTTTCATTCTTCTATCGTCCCTTTCTCTATTTTATTTTCCATTTGTTTTTCTTTTGCCACCTCATTATACTATTTTATATTTTTTTTTACAAGTTTTTTAAGGAAATTTTAAATTTTTAAGGGTTAGAAAAAAGGAAGTATTTTTCATACTCCCTTTTATATTTTTCTTAGGCTATATTTAAAGCCTTTTCAATTTTTTTAATTTTTTCTCTAAATACTTCATGCTCTAATTCGTTCATTCTATTTGATGTATTTAATTCTTTTAATATTTGGTCTTGTTTTTGTAAAATATGTACCAAATTTACATTTTGCATTACATCAAGTCTTTCATTCATTTTTTGCATTTCTTTCTTCATATCATTTGTTTCATATTTTATTCCCTTTACTTCTGATTCCAATACTCCAACTCTATTTTCTACTCCATCTAGTCTTATATTTGCTTCTTTAAGTTCTTTTTTGATTTCTTTGTTATCTTCTTTTAGGATTGATACATCATTTTTTAATCCTGATACATCTTCTTTTAAAACAGATACATCGCTTTTTAGACCTGATACATCTTCTTTTAAAACTGATACATCGCTTTTTAGACCTGATACGTCTTCTTTTAAAACTGATACATCGCTTTTTAGACCTGATACGTCTTCTTTTAATACTGATACATCATTTTTTAAGCCTGATACGTCTTCTTCTACCGTAGTTAGTCTGTTTTCTACTCTATCTAGCCTATTATTCACTTTTGAAAATTCGCCCTGAATGTTCTCCCAAAGTTCTTTAATGTCCATATCCTTCACCTCCTACCTAGCCTAAGAATCAAAAATTCGAATTTTTACTAGGTAGATATTACCATTTATTTATTTTGTTTACAAACCTATAATTAGTTGATTATGGACAAAATTGGTATATAATTCTCATTCGTTGGCGTTTTTTCTCTCGTTTTCTCTTTATTTTAGAATTTGTGCATTTAACTTTACTTATATATTCCATTACATCTTATTTGGCATTTCCATTCCAAGTAGACTAGCTCCAATTTTTAGCACTTGACCTACACTATATGTCAAAAATACTCTTGCATTTTGAACATCTTTATCATCCACGATTATTTTATTTTCATTATAAAAACTACTAAATGCTTTTGCTAAGTCTATTAAATATCTAGAAAGTATTGATGGTTCTTCTTTTTTTGTTACTTGAATTAATATATCATCAAAATTATATATTAATTTTAATACATCTTGTGAATATTCATCTAATAGATTCTCTACTTTAATTTCTTTAAGGCTTGGTAATTTTCCTGCTTTTTCTAGAACACTTTTTGTTCTTACATAAGTATATTGAATATATGGCCCTGTTTCTCCTTGGAAGTTTAATGCTGTATTCCAATCAAATATCTCATCTTTTATTCTGCTATTTGCTAAATCGTTAAATATTACAGCTCCAACTCCAACTTTTTTAGCAGTTTCTTCTTTTTCTTCTAAATCAGGATTTTTTTCTTCTATTATTTTTTTTGCTCTATCAATTGATTCTTGTAGTAAATCTTCTAGTTTTATCATATTTCCTGCTCTTGTAGACATTTTACCTTCTGGAAGTTGTACCATTCCAAAAGATACATGTTCTAATCCATTTATATATTTTTCATCTAATCCTAAAAGTTTTGCTACTTCAAATACTTGTTTAAAGTGAAGTGTTTGTTCATATGATACAACATATAATGCTTTATCAAAGTCATAATTTCTTGCTCTATATATAATTGCTGCCAAATCTCTTGTTGCATAAGTTGTAGAGCCATTTGATTTTATAATTATACAAGGTGTGTTTATTCCTTTATCTTCTAAATCAACCACTTTGGCCCCTTGAGATTCTACTAGTTTTCCTGTTTTTTCTAGTTTTTCTATTACTTCTGGCATCTTATCAGAATAAAATGCTTCTCCATTCCAAGAATCAAATTTACTTCCTAATAAATCATAAACTTTTTGGAATTCTTTTAAGCTTACTTTCCTAAATTTTTCCCAAAGCTCTACACAATATGGGTCTTTATCTTCTAGTTTTTTAAAGTTATCTCTACAAGCTTCTAGTACTTTTTCATCTTCTTTACAAAGATTATTTATTCTTATATATATTTTTGTTAGTTCTTCTATTGGGTTTTCGTCAATATTATATTCATTTCCCCATAGTTTATATCCTTCAATTAGTTTTCCAAATTGTGTTCCATAATCTCCTAAGTGATTTATTCCAATCACATTATATCCTAAGTATTTATATATTTTATATAGTGCTGCACCAATTACTGTTGAACGCAAATGTCCTATATGAAATGGTTTTGCAATATTTGGTGCTGAATAATCTATTACAACATTCTTTCCATTTCCTATATCCATTTTTCCATATTCTTTAGCTTCTTGCATTTCTTTTAATACTTCATTTGCTAATTTATCTTTTTTAATATAGAAATTTAAATATCCACCTGCTACTTCCACTTTTTCAATTAATTCTTCATCTATTTTAATTTTTTCTTTTATTTCATTTGCAATCATTGGTGGAGCTTTTTTTAGCTCTTTTGCCAAACGAAAACAAGGAAATGCATAATCTCCGTTTTTTGAATCTTTTGGCATTTCTATATATCCTTCTAATTCTTCTTTATTTATATTTATTGCATTTGATATATCTTCTGCTATTTTTGTTTTAAATTGTATCATATTTTTTCGTCCTTTCTTAATATAAAATTCCCATATATTATATTATCTATTGGGCTAAAAGTCAACAAAACCAGCTATTTAAAAAGTACAATTGAATATAAGTTTTTATTTTTAACTTAACACTCAATTGTACTTATATATATCTATTTTCAATTTCTAACTATTTTTCACAATATAATTCCAAGAGTCTTTGCACATATCTTCTAATGTCTTTGTTGCAGTCCATCCTAATTCTTCTTTTGCTTTTTTAGGGTCTGCATAACATGTTGCAATATCTCCTGCTCTTCTTGGTGCTATTTTATATGGCACATTTTTTCCAGTTGCTTTTTCAAAAGCTTTTACCATGTCTAGTACGCTATATCCTGTTCCTGTTCCTAGGTTATATATAAATAAACCTTTTTCTTCTTTGTCTAATTTATCTAAAGCGCAAACATGTCCTTTTGCTAAATCAACTACGTGAATATAATCTCTTACACCTGTTCCATCCGGTGTGTCATAATCATTTCCAAATACTGAAAGTTCTGGAAGTATTCCTGCTGCTACCCTTGCTACATATGGCATTAAATTATTTGGTATTCCTTTAGGTTCTTCTCCAATTAGTCCGCTTTCATGTG
>OCPV01000831.1_pt1 | contig 19880 bp, 21 predicted proteins | sample 1538511 | NCBI WGS metagenome assembly OCPV01 (sample SAMN04571704, study PRJEB22368) | human gut metagenome | biome: human gut; material: stool | host: Homo sapiens | place: Luxembourg | collected 2012-08-30 | reverse complement strand
TGAACTAAAAAAGTTATTTTAAATAAATGATATGTTTGACAAATTTGATAAAAACAATTATATAATGTGAAAATACGCCAAATGATTAGTTGGAAATTATTTGATTTTTGTGTTATAATTACCCCAAAAATAGTATTTTATATAATAAAGTATGGAGGAAAACATGGAAAATAAAATTTTAGAAATATTAAATAATATAGTAAGTAATATAAGTGTAGAAATTATATCACAAGATGAAAGAGAAAAAATAACAGTCAATGTTAATAAAAATAGTTCAGTTTCTTTTATGGTATTCAAGAATATTCTGCTAAAAATTACATTTCAGAAAGCAAAAATGTTTGTCGAAATTAGAAAATTAGATTGTGTCAATCTAGATAAACTATCAAAAGAATTTGAAAATGTTAAATATAAAGAAAATGAGTTATATGCTAAGATATATTTAGATAGTATTGAAGATATAAATAAATTGGATACAGAGATAAAAGAAATATATAAATATTTGTATTCAAACGAACCAACTGATAATTTTGGCTGTTGCTCTAGATATATCGAATGCTCAGATTCCTTGAAATGTACTAATCCAGATAAAAAATTTGCAAAAGGATGCCAATATAAAGGAAATCTTGAATCAGGAAAAATATTCTATGGTAAGAATAAAAATATTTAGAAAGAGTTGATTTTATGAAAAATTATGTAATTATGGATTTAGAAAATCCAAATGCGAGAGGAAATTCTATTTGCTCTATTGCAATCATAGTTGTAAAAGATAATGAAATAATTGATAAAAAATATTCATTAATAAATCCTGAAGATAGATTTGATATTAAAAATTCTGAAATTACAGGTATAACATCTAATATGGTATTGCAAAGTCCTACTTTAAAAGATTATTGGTATGAGATTAAAGAACTACTTGAGAATAATATCATTGTTGGACATAATGTATTGTATGATCTAAGTGTATTAGCAAAATCATTAAGTAGATATAATATTGATGTGCCTTTATTTAATTATTGTTGTACTTTAGAATTAAGTAGGAAATTTTTAAATTTAGATTCATACAAACTAACATCAATAGCTCAATTTTTAAATGTTAATTATAATCCTCATAATGCTTTGGAAGATGCAGTTACTACTTATTATCTTTTTAGATACTTAAGTGAACATTACAATATTGATAATTTACAAGCGAAGCAATATGAATATGAATTTACAGTTAAAGACAATATTGATTCTAAATTATCTTCTAATATTAATTCATTATATGGCATCATTAAAGGAATTAATTATGATGGAATAATCAATCAATATGAGATTAACCTATTGAATAAATGGCTAGATGAAAATGTAATTTACAAACAATATTCATTATTTAATAAAATATTAACTGAACTAAGTTCTATTTTAGAAGATGGAATTATAACAAAATATGAGAAGATTGAACTGTTAGGTCTAGTAAACAGCATACAATCTTCGAATATGTATAATGAAACAACATTAAACTTACAAATTTTACAAGGAATACTTGAAGGTATTGCTTGTGATAAAAAAATTGTAATTGAAGAAATAGAAAATTTAAAAATATGGCTTATTAAAAATGATTATTTAAGTGGTGTTTATCCATATGATAAGGTATTATTAATTGTTAATAAAGTTTTGGAAGATGGAATATTAACTGAAAATGAAAAAGAAGATTTAGCATTGAGCTTTAATGAAATATTAAATCCAATATGTAGTAATAATAAAAGTATCAAACTAAATGGAAAAACATTTTGTTTAACAGGAGATTTTAAAAATGGAACCAAATCAGAGATAAAACAAAAATTAGAAAATCTGGGTGCAATAGAAAAAAGTGGTGTATCTACTAAATTAGATTATTTATTTGTTGGTGGTCTTGGAAGTGATGCTTGGAAATATGGTAATATTGGTGGAAAGATTGCTAAAGCACAAGAACTACAAGAAAAAGGAAGCTTAATTCAAATAATTACAGAAGAAGATTTATTTGAAAATATTAATAATATCAAATGAGTGTGATTGGATAAAAACGAAAATAATAAATTGGAATAAAGAAAAATAATTATAATAGAAAATAGTAATTTCTTGTTATAGTTTGAGTTGATAAAAGGATGGGAGTTATGAAAAAGAAAAAAGTATTTTTGTTTGTTGTGATATTAATTATAGTCATTTTTATAGTTAGTTATATAATAGTTATTATAAATAAAAATAATGGTAAAATTCCAGATGATTATATAGCTGTGTTTCATGGTGGTAGTGGAGAAATAACCTATGAAACATATATTTATAAAATAGATAATGGACATGCAAATTTTGGATTTGATTATATAAATGTAACTAATACTACGAAGTTTTGGGGTAGTGATGAATGGGATACCAAGATTACAAAACGTGGTTCAGTCCAGTGGACTGACGATGTTTTTGGAATAGCGAAAGAAAATAATGCATATTCATATGTGACATTACCTAATAGTGATAAAACATATACAATAGAAGAGTTTATGAAAATGTTTTTAATGAATTAAATTATAATTATAAATTACAATAAGCAGGGATGATAGTTAGTTGAAATTATTATCTCTTTATTTTATAAATATAGCAGAAATCAGTAATTTGTGAAAGGTTATCCAATTATTGTATATTAATTTTCATTATGATATACTAAAGTAAAATTAAGAAAGCAAATACTTAGAATGGAGGAAATAATGAATCAAAATCAAAAAAATAATAACGAATTAATACTAACTATATTATTAGGTTGGTTAGGTGTTCATAAATTTATTGAAAAAGAATATGGAATAGGAATTATATATTTATTAACATTTGGATTATTTGGAATAGGCTGGGTATATGATATATATACATGTTTTTACTATAATTCTGATAAATTTCTTGAAATTAAAAATAGCATAAAAGAAAATACAAATAAATGTAATGAATTAAACGAACATATCGAAAATTTAAAAAATACTTATGCTGATATAAAAAGGATAGATTATGGTACTGCTAATTATATAGATAATAGTAGATGGAACTATAAAAGACCAGCTTTACGAAAATATCAAGAGGCAAAAAATATATATAATTGTTCTAGAACAGTTTGCAGTAATGCGAGAATGCAACCTTTTAAATACATTTGTAAATATTTTAATATAAAACCAACAGAGGAAAATCTTGAAAAATTTGAAAATGTTTTAAATGACTTTTCAGCTGCAGAACAAGGTAAAAATTTATTGAAAAATGAAAGAGACAACATTGTTAATAGCATTAGCGATAAGGTTCCATTATTGATAAAAACATTTAACAAAAAAAGATTGATTAGAAAATTAGGTTTTAAGGATATAGATTTTAGTCAATTGTATTTTCCTCAATATACTTTTAAATATACTAGTTCTGGTGGAAATAGTTCAATGCAATGTAATATAACTTTTGATATAGAAAATCTTAATAAATTTGTTATATATTTAAGTGAATTAGTTAAATTTAGAAAAAGTGCAGCAGGCCAAAGAGCACTAATGACGACACAATTGAGAGAAAAAATAAAACAAAGAGATAATTATACTTGTTGTAAATGTGGAAATTCAATTGAAAAAGAACCTAATCTTCTTTTAGAAATTGACCATATAATTCCTATATCAAAAAACGGAATGACAACAGAAGAAAACTTGCAAACTTTATGTTGGAAATGTAATAGATCAAAAGGTTCCAAAATAGAATGATTGAATCCAATTTTAAATACTAAATAATGATACATATTAAAATGGAATAAATCGAGTAGAGAATAAATAATTAGTTTATTTATTCTTTACTTGACTATATATAAGTTTTTTTATTAGATTACTAACTTCTTCAATAAAAATTTTAGGTTCAAAATTCTTTTCATAATATTCATATCCAAAAATCCTTTCAAAATTTTTCATAGATATATTCTTATTTCTATTAGATAAAGCATAATTAATATTATTTCTTATAGAATGAATATTAAAACCATATTCAAAATACAAATATAGTAGCCTTTAAAGGAACCAACTATTATAATCGAAAATGAAGATAAGAAAATATAGATTCAATTGAAAAATAATCAATTTTGAATAATGCAATCCATGTATTACTTGAAATTACTAATGGGGAAACACTTGCTCTCTAAAATTTTAATATATGATTTCTCGGGGGCAATCTTGGGAAAAAATTATAAAAAATAAAATAAATTAAGTAAAATTATTTTTAGATAAAATGCTTGATATTAGCGCGTTTTATAAAATATTTTTAAATAAAAAAAGAGGCTTAAAGCCTCGAATTTGGTTGCGGGGGTAAGACTCGAACTTACGACCTTTGGGTTATGAGCCCAACGAGCTGCCAACTGCTCCACCCCGCGATGTTTGACATTTTTCATTATACTACTAACATTATGATTTTGTCAATAGATTTTGAGAATTTAGCCAAAAATGTAAGCAAAAATTTTAAACCTCTTCTATATTATATGCTAAATTCTCAAAAATATTACTATTTTGCTCTCCCCCACCGATAAATTTAATAAAAATTGTTGTACCCCTTTTAATCATTTAAAGAGTCAAAATGCAATTTTCCCATTTTACTATCAAGATAACAACTTATTATTGGTAGGTTTTTAAAAAATATTTCAATTCTATCTTTAGATACAATAATTTCTTTAACAATAGATTGAATATCTACATTATCTATACACATGTTAATAACATCTAATTGTTGCCTAATCATATCTGTCAATAATGTTTCTTCCACCATAGTATTATTATTACATTTGTCCTTTCCATACTTTAATCTATAATTACATCTATAGTTTATATTATTTCTTTCTTTTCGTCCGTTTGAATATATGATTACATTCTGCACATTTTATTAAACCTCTGTATTTATTCATAATTTGTTCTCCATATTTATTAATAACTACTTTTTAAATTTAATCCTAATAATTGTAGTTGGTTTTCAATATTAAATATTTCTACAGAATCTATCTTCAATTTAATTAAATCTCTTTTTGTATTTTTGCACAATTGATTTATTTTTTCAATATTGTTTTTCTTTAAATAGTCTATTATTGAGCAAGATATATCTAATCTATCAATATTTTCATTTAATATTTTTTCATACATCATATATTAGTCCTTTTATAATTATCATTTTTATTAACAATATCAAACTTAATAAATAAAAACAAGATGGAGAAAGTTTTTTTCTTTCTCCACCCCATTCTTGTAGCATTTTTAGCCGTCATCTTTTTTGGAGCTTCCGCACAAGCACTGTCCGAATGTCATAATCTGATATGCAACTGTAAATTCTACACCAAATAATTGAGTAGCACCCCAAGTTGCAAACAGTGTGACACCAAGAATTATAGCACCTATAATGGCAACTATAAATGAAAGACCGAGTCTCTCATATAAATCATCTCCTGCAACCCAACATAAGAAAAAGATTACTGCAAGAAGAAGTCCTGTGCCACCGAGATGAATCCAAAGGAATGCAGTTCCTTGATCTGCCCAACCCCAGCTTTGAACTAAAAAGCTCAAACCAAAAATGATAAACCACCAAACAAATTTCCGTAACATACTTAATTCCTCCTATAAATTTATTCTTTTTTCGTTGCTTATTTCTCATTGTGTAATTACCAAAAAGCCAGAGGACTTTCCTCTCACTAATTAGTGATAATAAGAAATAACTAATGTTACATACTTATATTATACAATATATTCACATAAAAATCAAATTTTGCCAAAAGAAAAAGACGAACATAATCGTTCATCTTTCCCCAAAACCATGCTTCTTACTTTTCCCTGTGTTGTTTACTGATGTTATTCGTTACGGCTTTTATCTTTCATCAATGTCTTGTTCTTCTGTGAAATCAACATCTATTACATCTTCATTCTCTTTAAATCTCGAGTTTATAAAGATATAAAATTCAGAGTCCCGTGCCTTATTATATGCATCCTGTAAAGACCAAAAGCCTAGTACGGTACATATAGCCCAAAGTATTGCACAAAAGATTTCACTTACGATTGACTTTCCTAGCATTATTGCCGGAATTATCTTGATGATAAATAAAGCACACAGAATTGATGTAAACACAATCCGAACTTTAATACTTGCTACATTACTGTATTTTTTCTTAATCATAAGGACAGTAATGAGTATTAAATAAATTACTGCTAAAATCAAAATTGCTAATCCCAGACTTGCATAAATAATATTTAACATAGTAATACCTCCTAAAGATGTTTTTTTAGCTGGTTTCGTTGAAATGCTCACTAATTAGTGAACTGTAAACAACAGGGTATTTATAAAAGTCAATACCAAAATTACCAAAAAAGGGAAAATAATTTTTACCAATTTAGATAAAGTTTAATTACATAGAATTGTCAAAGTTTTCCATTTTATTTAATATATCTTTTAATCTGTAAGAATCACCTGTAATATTAAAAACATACGAATGGTGTAATAATCTATCAAGTATTGCATTAGCAAGTATATTATCTGAAAAAATTTCTCCCCATTTAGAAAATTGCTGATTTGTAGTTATTATGGTAGAACTTTTTTCGTATCTTTTTGCAATTAATTGAAACAGTAAATTTGCACCATTTTTGTCTACAGGTAAATATCCAATCTCATCAATTATCAATAACTTATATTTATTAAATGTTTTTAAAGCATCCTTTAATCTATTTTCTTGATGTGCAATATTAAGTTTAGTGATTAAATCATGACAACTAATGAAATATGTACTAACTCTTTTTTTAGCAGCTTCAATGCCAATGGCTGTTGCAATATGCGTTTTGCCAACACCACTAGACCCAATTAACAAAACATTTTTCTTCTCTTCAATAAATCTAAGTGTTGCTAAATCTAAAACTTCTTTTTTATTAATACTTGGTTGAAAATCGAAATCAAATTCATCTAAAGTTCTAATAAAAGGAAACCCAGCCACTCGTATATTAAATTCAGAAGCTCTTTGTTCTTTAAATTCTATTTCTTTCTGAGTAAGATTAAGAAGTGCATCTAAAAAGGAAATATTATTTTTATTTATCTCATCTAAATATGTTGATAAATATGTACTCATCTTATTTAATTTTAGTTTTTGTAAATTATTTATTACTTGATTATATATCATAAAAATTACCTCTTTCTTTTTATTAATTTTATATTATTTAAATCCTTTATCTATTTTACATCCAATAATCTATCTAAACGTTTCAAATTATCATTAGCATATTTTTCTATGTCAGATCTATCTTTATATGGCATAGAAATTGTTAAACCTTCTACATAATGTTCTTTAGCATAATTTATTAATTTTAAATTGATTTCATGTGTTGCTATTATTTGTTTATTATGATATATATACAATATATTATCAGTTTGTTTTAATTGGACATACTGATTAATATATTTGGGTGAAACAGAATATTTTTTACCTTTGTAGTAAATTAAGGAATCGGGATAAACCTTAGTTTTCTCCACATTTTCCAAGTAAGAAAGCATGACTTTATTGCTTGGCAAAGGTAGAAGATATTCTTTTTCTTTTTGAAACAAAAGGATAGGTGGTACATTAGTTGTTTGATGAACAGTAGAATTAACTTTATCTCTTATATTTTTAATAATTCTAATTAATTCTTCTTCATCTTCAAATTCATGATTGTATGGTATTAACCATGACATGAACTTATTGGCTGTTTCATCTTTTCCTTTCGTTTCAGGAGACCTTGGCTTACATAATTTCACACAAGTACCCATATCTTTAGCAAATTGATTAAATTCTGGATTTACTGTTCTTTTATTTCCATTAATATCAACTACTGCTCTCATGTTATCAATTAACAATTGTTTAGGTACACCATTGAAAAATTTAAATGTTGTCATTAAACATCTTTCTACATCTTCTCTGGTTTTTGTTCTACTATATACAAAATCATGTAATCTAGAATATCCTAAAGTTGCAGAAAATACATTAAATTCAAATACTTCTCCATGTTTGCTGATCATCTTTATATCTTCTTTCCAATCAAATTGTAACTGTTCTCCGGAATCTGTTTCATATCTTAAATGAACTTTTTGACTTTTACTTGGTTTTAATTCATGCTTTGTTAAATACTTTTTAAAATTTGAATAAGTTCCTATGGAATTATCTTTATTGTATAAATATTGGTACAATCCCATTTGAGTAATTCCTACTAATTCTATTTTACTTTTAATTTCATCATAATATTTATCTAATTTCGATGGTTTATTTCTATTTGCTTTTTTTCCTTCATATCCTTCATAATATTTTTTTATTGTATGTCTTTCTATTTCAAAAGCTCTTTCTAATTCACTAAAATTCGGCTTTATTCCTAAGGTTTTCATTATTTCTAATTGTCCTTTCATATTTTTTAACTTTATATTTTCTTTCATTTGTATACTTCCTCCTTACAAAGAAGTAGTATATCAAACTATTTTTTTGCAATCAAAAAAGTAACCAATTTTGGTAGTTTTTATTTTCCCTTTTTTGGTTACTTTTATTTTATCATTTTCATTTTTGACTTATCCCTAATTTATCCCTAATCTTTTTATAAATTTTTTATATTTTAATTCGTTTTATTTCCTTTTAATTCTGTTAAATTCTTCTTATTGCATTTTAGCAATTCTTACAGTATCAAGCATTGCAATAAAAAAATCCCGAAATGTAAAGCGTTTGACTTTTTCGTAGCCCTATTTTTATGAGCCCAACGAGCTGCCAACTGCTCCACCCCGCGATGTTTAAATCTTTATTATTATACACCCATATAAATATATTTGTCAATAAAAAATCTTAAAATATTGGTAATTACCAAATATTTCTTTATATATTATATGCATGCTACTAAAAAATATACTTAAGATTAGTATAAAATTACTAGACAAGTTTTAAAATAAATAATATAATCAAGGCATATAAAAAAGGAGGAAGATATTATGAAAAATGAATTAGTAATAAAAAAATGTAAATCATGTGGAGCAATTGTAAAAGTAATTGAAGATTGCAATTGTCAAGGATGTGGAATTGTATGTTGTGGAGAACCAATGGAAAAATTAGTTCCAAATTCTGTTGATGCAGCAGTTGAAAAACATGTTCCAACATATGAAAAAGTAGAAGATGAATTATTAGTAAAAGTAAATCATGTAATGGAAAAAGAACATTACATTGAATGGATTAGTATGGTAAAAGAAAATAAAGAAATAACAGTAAAACTATATCCAGAACAAACAGCAGAAGTAAGATTTCCATATATGCAAGGTGCAACTTTATATGCATATTGTAATAAACATGGTTTATGGAAAGCAGAAGTAGAATAAAATAAATATTTTGGAGGGTAATATGAAATTAGAAAATAAAGTCTCTGTAGTAACAGGTGGAGCTATGGGAAATGGTTTAGGAATAATAAAAGTATTTTTAAAACATGGAGCAAAAGTTATTATTTTAGATTATTCAGACAAAATTGATGAGGTTGTTGCAGATTTTAAAGAAAAAGGTGAACCTGTAGAAGGATATAAAGTGGATATAAGAGACAGCAAAAGAGTAAATGAAATAGCAAAAGAAGTTTATGAAAAATATGGACAAGTCGATGTATTAGTAAATAATGCAGGAGTTGCTAAATTAACACCATTTTTAGAAACACCAGATGAGATTAGAGATTATCACTTTGATATAAATATAAAAGGAAGCTGGAATGTTTCAAAAGCCTTTGTTCCATATATGCCAAAAGATGGAGCAATTGTTAATCTTTCATCTGTAACAGGAACAATGGTAGCAGATACAGGAGAAGTAGCCTATGCTACTACAAAAGCTGCACTTTTAGGATTTACAAAAGGATTAGCAGCAGAACTAGTTGAAAAAGGAATTAGAGTTAATGCAATACTTCCAGGATATATCATGACACCAATGGTTGAAGGAATCGCAAAAGATTCTAATTCAAATGATCCAAATTCTGTTGTAGATGGAATAGCAGATGGAATTCCAATGAAAAGATTAGGAACAATAGAAGAATTAGGAGAACTTGCAGCATTTTTGGCAAGTAATGAATCTTCATATATTACAGGTCAAAGCTTTGTAATAGATGGTGGTTCTACATTACCAGAAACAAAAAGTGTTGGAGTTTAAAATATTTTGAATAAAAGATAAAGAGCTAAATGTAAAGTTTGCAAAAACTTTAATTTAGCCCTTTTTTATATATTACCTTTTTTACCTACATATTTTATCATTCCATGATAATGAGGTTTTCCATGTCCTAAATCTAAACTATATTCATCTGAAATAAATATAGTAGTAAAATCAGAAAAAAGATTTAAAATCTCATCTTTAGAAAAATAACTCATGTATGTATCATCTGACTTTTTATGAAAAATATTATTTTCTAGTTCACAAAAATCGGGATTATTTTTTCTAAAATCTAAGCTAGGGTCATCTGTAGAAAATACTGATATATATGCTAATCCATTTGTCTTTAAATTAGATTTAATATTTTCAATAATTTCATAAGAATCATCTTTATGAAGAAAATGTAATACATTACTAGACAATATTAAATCATACTTGTCTTTTCCTATATTAAAATTTCTAATGTCATCTTGAACAAGATTAAGATTAGGACAGTTTTCACTAGCCGTTTCTAAAGATTTTTTTGAAAAATCAACTCCTGTAATTTGATATCCAAAATTAGAAAGAAAAATTGAATTTTGTCCTTGACCAATACCTAAATCTAAAACTTCTTTACCTTTTATTAATTTCATATATCTTCTTAATTCTGGAGCAATTTTTGCTTGTGTGTTTATAAGTTTAACAGTTTCTTTTTTATCATAATTTATAGGGTTACCAATCATAATTTTTCCTCCTTGCTCTGTATATTATATTATTTTTTGAATAATAAGTCTATACATAAAATGGCTTTCATTCTTAAGTAGAATATGATAATATATAAAAAAATTAAAAGGAGAATTGAGAATGAAAAATTTATTTATAGAATATCCAAAATGTTCAACTTGTAAAAAAGCTAAAAAATGGTTAGAAGATAATAAAATTGAATTTGTAGATAGACATATAATTGAAGAAACTCCAACAGAAAAAGAATTAACAATATGGATAAAAGAAAGTGGTCTAGATATAAAAAAATGGTTTAATACAAGTGGGATGAAATATAAAGAATTAAATTTAAAAGAAAAATTACCTACAATGGCTGATAAAGAAAAAATATCTTTACTTGCAAGTGATGGTATGCTTATAAAAAGACCTATTTTTATATCAGACAAAAAAATACTTGTTGGTTTTAAAGAAAGTGAATGGGAAAAGTTAAAATAATTGAGGATCATAAAATTAAAATATCTTAAATTATTTATTAAAGAATTTTTAAAGTTTACACGGGTGAAAAAGTTAGTGTAAAATTAATGTAGGCAAAATATAAAATGCCTACATAATTTTTATCTAAAAAATATTGAAAAAACATAGATAATCCTTTAAAATGTGAATTGCAAACCACACAAAAGAAAGGAAAATATCTATGTTTGAAGAAATTGTAACAGAAGAAGAAATAAAATTCAATAATTTAGAGAAAAAAATATTTAAATTTGTATGTAATTTTGGATGTTTAATAATAAAATTAATTTTAGAAAGTTATGGCAGAAAGATAATGAAAGCCAGAGATACGAAGAAATATAGGCATAAAGGATTAAGAAAAAATACAATAAAAACAGTAATGGGAGAAGTAGAATATGTAAGGGCAATGTATGAGGTTGAGGAAGAAGGAATTAAGAAAAGAGTGTATTTACTAGATGAAAAATTGCATATAAATACAGAAGGAAAAGCATCAGAAAATTTAGTAGAAAAAATAGTAGAAACAGTACCAATAACAGATTCATATAGAAAAGCAGAAACAGTACTAAAAGAAACAACAAATGCGACATTAAGTTTTGAATGGATAAGAAATATTGTAGTAAAATTGGGAGACAAAATAACAAAGAAAGAAAAAGAAGAAAGGAAAATGTTGGATAAGGGACAACTAGTGGCAGGATTGAAGGAAATAATAGCACTGTTTGAAGAAGCAGATGGATTGTGGATAAATTTACAAGGAAAAGATAGAAAAGAAAGATTAGAAGAAAATAAAAAGAAATGTGAAAAAGAAAACAAAGAATTTAATCCAAAGCAAAAAATCAAAACAGAATTAAAACTGCATGTAATGTATGAAGGGTGGAAAAAAGATGATAAAAGGCATCCATTAATAAATAAGCAATATATAGCAGGAATGATGAAACCAAAAGAAATAAAGAAATTAAGAGATGCAAGAGTATATCAACAATATGATGTAGAGAAAATAAAATTAAGAATAGTAAATGGAGATGGAGCGAAGTGGACAAAAGGAATAACAGCAAAAGGAGGAATATATCAAAAGGATCAGTTTCATATAATGCAAGAAATAGTAAGGGATGTACCAAAAGAATATAGAAATATAGTAGAAGAATTAGTGAAAACAAAACAATATGATAAGATAGAAAAAGCAATAGAGGGATTAAAAGTAGAATTAGGAGGAGAATATAAAGCAGTAAAAAAATTAAATACATTACAAAGCTATTTAAGTAGTGGACTAGAAAGATATCAAGATATAGTAGAAGTACCAGAGGCACCAGAAGGAGTAGAATACAGAAATATGGGAACACAAGAAAGTCAGATATTTAGTAAATTAAAGAAAAGATTTTGTAGTGGAAGAAAAGCGTTTAGTGAGCATGGAGCAAATGCATTAGCAAAGATATGTGTATTAAGCGAAAAGTTTAGTTTAGAAGAATTAGAAACACCAATACCAATAGATACAAGTGTAGAAGATTGGATAAAAGAAATAGAAGAAAATGTAAGAAAAAATAGAACGAGAAAAGATAGTTTTGTAGCAACAGAAAAAACAAAAGAAGGAGTTGGAATACAAAAAGGACATATAGAAAATAATTTTATAAATAAAATATTGAAATGTAGAGATATAAGCGAATTAAGATTAAGTTATTAATTTGTTTATTAAAAGAACAAAAAAATAAATAAAGTGTTGGAAGCAATTGCATTTAAAGGATTAGAAAAAAAGATAAAAAAATTGCCTACATTTACTTGACACATACATATTAACAAGCAACAAATAGAAAAGTCAGAAGACAAAGAATATAAGTTAGGAAATGCAATATGGAAATGTTTAAATGTTGACAATTCTAATTCAAGCGACAAAAATAGATTTAATGATACATCAATAGTTATTAAACTTGATTATGGAAGTACAAAATATTTATTTACAGGAGACATAACAGATAGTATAGATAGTAAAATAAAAGGATTGGAAAAAGTAGACGTACTAAAAGTTGCACATCATGGAGCAAAAGAATCGACATCAAGTGAATTTTTGAACATAGTAAAACCAACTTATGCAATTATATCTGCGGGAAATAACGAAAATTATAACCATCCAGATCAAAGTGTCATAGAAAGATTAAAAGAAGCAGGAGTGGAAGAAAGTAATATATTTATAACAAAGAATCAGGGAACTATATGGCTTAAAAGTGATGGTAATAGTATAATAATTGAAAAATTAAAAGAGTTAAATTTAGATGGAGCAAATAAGGTAAGTTATAGGAGCATATTTGATATATGTTCTTATTTTTTTATTAAAATTAGTTAGAATCTTTTTGATAAGGATTAGAAACAGCAGTATATTTAGTACCATCAAATTGAATATAATCAGCTTTTTTGGCAGATTCGTCAAGAAGTTCTGAAGGAATGCAATATTTTTCTGAATGTTTTTGAGAAGTGTCTAAACAAGAAGCAAAACCATCTTCAATATAATCAACTTCAAATATAGTACTTTTAGGTAGTTTACTATAATCATAATCCAAATTTTGCCTTAGCATATATCTTTGTAAATCATGAATAAAATCATCTATAAAAGAATCTTTTAAATTACTTTTATGAATAGCATTATCTAAGCTATTTATAATTGGTTCAAATAAATTCAAAACTATAAAGTCACCTCCTATGAAATTTTTTTGTGGGGAAGATTAAAGAAAAAATATATGAAAATAATATAATTAATATAGCACAGAAAATAAAATAATTCAACACAATTTACATAATTTAATTAAAATTCAAAAATATGATAAAATAGAGATATTGAAAAGGAGTGAGATAGCTTTGTTAGAGGATTTAGATAAAAAAGAATTGATACAAATAATACAAAAATTAGAAAAAGAAAATAATGAATTAAAAGAGAAGCTATATGGAAAAATAGAAGAAAAAGAAGTTGAAAAAGAAGAAAAAGTTATTTCTAATGAAGAAAAAGTAAAAATCTTTATGGAAGTATTTAAGGGAAGAACTGATTTATATGCAAAAAGATGGACAAGTAATAAAACTGGAAAATCAGGATATTCACCAGTTTGTAAGAATGAATTTAGTACATATAAATGTGATAAGCCAAGAGTAAAATGTAATGAATGTCCTTTTAGAGAACTAACACCATTAACAGAGGATATAATCTTAAAGCATTTAAAGGGTGAGATTACAATAGGAATATATCCATTATTACCAGGAGATTTATGTAATTTTTTAGCAATAGATTTTGATAAGAAAACTTTCGAAAAAGATGTAGCTGCATTTTGGAATATATGTGATGAATCAGATATACCAATATATGTAGAAAAATCTTGTTCAGGAAATGGAGCACATATTTGGATATTTTTTGAGGAAAGTATACCAGCTAGAATTGCTAGAAAAATGGGTAATATACTATTAACTAAGACAATGGAAAAAGCATCTTTGGACTTGGATTCATATGATAGATTATTTCCAAACCAAGATACAATGCCAAAAGGCGGATTTGGAAATTTAATAGCTTTACCATTTCAAGGTGAAAGCAGTAAAAGTGGAAATACAGTTTTTGTAGATAAATATTTTGAAGTAGAGAAAAATCAAATAAACATTTTAAACAATATAAAAAGAATGAAATGCAATGAAATATATGCATTTATTGATAAATACAAAGAAGATGATTATAAAGAACCTGAAATAGAAGAAATCTTAGATGATGATGAAATACCTAAAAAGGAAAATATTAAAGATACTATATTTACAAACAATGTGGAGTGCATATTTGATAATCAAATATATATTAAAAAATTAAAATTACTACCAAATGAAATAACTTATTTAAAAAGATTAGCCAGTTTCACTAATCCGAAATTTTATGAATTACAAAAATTAAGAATGCCAATATTTTATAAAACAACACCTAGAATAATAAGCTGTTTTGAAGATGATGAAAGATTCTTGAAATTGCCAAGAGGTTGTATAGATAAAGTTTCAGAAATATGTAAAAAAAGCAATGTCAATTTAATAATAAAAGATACAAGAGAAAATGGAATTAGAACAGACTACAAGTTTGATGGAAAGTTAAATAATAAGCAAGAAAAAGCAATGAAAGAATTACTAAAACATGATGTAGGAGTATTATGTGCTACAACAGGATTTGGAAAAACAGTAGTGGGAGCTAAAATTATTTCAGAATTAAAAACTAATACATTAGTTATAGTTAATAGAAATAATCTGTTAGAACAATGGAAAGAAAGGTTATCATATTTTTTAAATATAAATAAAAAAGAAATAGGACAAATTGGTAGCGGTAAAGAAAAACCAAATGGAAAATTAGATGTTGCAAGTTTTCAATCTTTATTTAAAAAAGATAATTTGGAAGAATTAGTTAAAGATTATGGATTAGTTATTGTAGATGAATGTCATCATGCTGCTGCATATAGCTTCGAAAAAGTATTAAAAGCTGTAAGAAGTAAACATGTATATGGTTTAACTGCAACACCAACAAGGAAAGATGGATGGCATAAAATAATATATATGCAGTGTGGCGATATAAGAGTTAGGGTAAGCCATCGCGAATTAAAACAGAATAAAGAAATGGAACATACAGTAATTGTAAAAAAGACTAATTATAAATACATTCCAACTGAAGAAAAAGATAAAATACAAATTTCAGAAATCCTTAACGATATGTGCCATAATATTTTTAGAAATAGTATGATAATAGAAGATATAAATAAATGCATTTTAGAAGGTAGAGTTCCTATAGTATTAACTGAAAGAGTAGAACATTTAAAAGTTTTGAAGGAAAATTTAGAAAATTTAAATGTACCAGTGGTGGCGTATAAGGGGAATATGGGAAAAAAGAAAACTAAAGAAATTCAAGATGTCATAGATGAAGCAGATAAAAACAATAAACCAAGGATAATATTAGCAACAAGTAGTTCAATAGGAGAGGGATTTGATGATAGTAGATTAGATACATTATTTCTAACTATGCCAGTTTCATGGAAAGGAAGAATTATACAATACGTAGGAAGATTGCATAGAGAGCATGAAGATAAAGAGAAAGTAATAGTGTATGATTATTTAGATAATATGAAAGTTCTAGAAAAGATGTATAATAGAAGATTAAAAGGATATAAAATTGCAGGATATGAGATTATAGAATAAGAAGGGAGTGAAAAACATGAAACTTAAATTAGATGAATTAGTTGATATGTTTGATGAAATACAGAATTATGAGTATATTGTATATGATAAAAAGAAAAATGATTTTATTTTTATAGATCTTAATATGATGTCAATGCAAGAATATGAAGAATTAACTGATAAAATAGAAGAAGACGAAGAAGAAAGATATTATTATTTACCAAGTTCATATGTATTTCATGATTCAGAATTGGTAGAAGAATATATTGATGAAATAAAAAATGAAAATATACAAGAAGAATTAGAGGATGCATTTTATGGCAAAGGAAAATATAGGAGATTTAAAGAAACATTAAGGAAATTTAGAATAGAAAATGATTACTATAATTTTAGAGAAGAGTATCTAAAAAATATGGCAATAGAATGGTGTCAGAAAAATAATATCGAATATGAGGAATAAGAAGTTTTACCCCTAAAAATACCCCTACCAACCTAAAAAATAATAGAATTATTAGTAGATAATAAAAGAGTGTTATGCTGTAACTATACAGAATAGCGCTCTTTAAAACATAATAGAAAAAACGAAAAATGCATTCCATTTCTCATAACCCGAAGGTCGTAAGTTCGAGTCTTACCCCCGCAACCAAAGTTTAATCACTAGAACCATAACGGTTTTAGTGATTTTTTTATTTTGCTTTAAGGTTGCTATAATCACTAAAAATTGGTTTCTTATGTCAATTTGGGGAGAAATTGGGGATGAACTCCTCAAACTAGACCTTTGTAATACTGTAAATTTCAACAAAAATCAATGCTGATAATTATGAGAGTACAAAAAAGATTTAGTAATATTGAATTGTTAATGTGCGTTAGTAACTAATAAATTTTCTAGTACATTTCCTGCGTGTTTGTCGTGTGATTTTAAAGGATGTACATAGAAATTATAGGTTGTAGTAATCTGTGAATGACCTAGTCTTGCTGATACAGTTGCTACATCTACTTGTTGTGCAATAAGTAGTGTTGCGTTTGTATGACGTAAGCCGTGAAATGTAATAACAGGTAAGCCAATTTGTTTAATAAATTTTTCAAACCATTTACTTATTGTCGATGGTGTAATTGGTTTGCCATCAACTTGTACAAATAACCTATTAGAATCGTGCCAGAAATCGCCTACAATCGATTTTTGTTCTTCATACCATAACTTATATTCTTCAAGTAAAGAAACAATAAAATCAGGAATTGAAACTTCACGAATTGAACTTTCTGTTTTAGGGCTTTTTGTAAATATTCCTTTGTCAGACAAATACTGACTTGATTTGTTTATACTGATAATTCCATTTTTTAAATCGATATCTGACCATTCAAGTCCAGCCAGTTCTCCAAGTCTTGCACCTATGAATATATCTAGTAAAACTGCCACCCTGTATTTGATGTCATTTCCAGTTAGTTTTTCTAAATTATCAATTAGAATTCTAGTTTGTACTTCATCATAACATTCTCTTTTAGGTTTAGGTGCTCTAGGTGGTTGCACTCGATCTGCAGGATTAGTTACAATCATTTGCCAGTACACAGCTTTTGTTAGCATTGCGTGTAAAAGTCTATGATGTTCTAAAATTGTTTTCTTCGATAAAGGCTTTCTAGTTTTCCTTCCATTGTTGTTTTTCTTTCTAACTATTTGAGTATCATCTTCAAGTAAATTATAAAATTGCATAATATCAATAGGTCTAATTTTATTTAATTTAAAATGTCCAAAGTAGGGAAGAATTCTAGATTCTAATATTCCTAAATATCTGTAATAAGTAGATGGTGCAAGTTCCTTTAATCCATAATCACGTTTCCATATTTCAACAAATTCTTTAAATGTTGGTACATTACCTTCAACAACAAAACCATTTTCAACTTCTGCAATGTATTTTGCAAGTTCAGTTCTTGCTTCGGATTTGTTTTTACAATGTATTGTTTTTTGATGTCTTATAGCTTTTCCATCTAAATCATAGCCTTTGAATACTACTAACCTATAACTGTCTTTTCCTCGTTTTTCAATACTACCAGTCAATTTTTGCCTCCTTTCGTTTTATTTAGTAATAGAGTGTATTACTATGATTTTATTGTATCATCTTGAAAAAAGAAAACAAAACCCGACAATGAGAAATAAAAAATAAATAATCCTTTTGTATGCAAAGAAATAAATAACAAAAAAACAATACAAATAACAAAAATAATAAAAAAATAACACAACAAAATAAAAAAATAACAAAAAAATAAAATATGTAACAAAAACGTTGACATTTTAAACTTGTTATAATATACTTTAAATGAGGTGAGATAATGTATACTGAGATTAATAAAATAATTGAAGGTGGAATAAAGGGAGATAAAGAGAAGGTTTATAATTATGCAAAATTATTAGCTGATAATTTAGAAAATTCAGGAGAAAATCAATATGCAAAAAAAATAAGAAAAATAATAGATAATAGACCAAAAAATTTTGCAACATTAGATGAGTTTGCAAGTAAACCGATAGATCAAGAAAGTAGATTGGATATTGTAAAAGTATATTTCCCTTCAAAAAATATAGAAAAACTAGTATTTAATAAACACATTGAAAATGAATTAAACGAGTTTATAGATAGTTTTTATAAAAAAGATAAATTGGTAAAGATGGGGGTGGATTCAGATTTTTCTTTATTGTTGTATGGACCTCCTGGATGTGGTAAAACATCTATAGCAGAGTATATTTCATATACTACAAAGCTTCCATTAGTAATAGCAAGATTAGATGGAATGGTTTCATCATTATTGGGAAATACAGCTAAAAATATAAGAAAAATTTTTGAATATGCTTCTAAAAGAGAATGTATTTTATTTTTAGATGAATTTGATGCAATAGCAAAAGTTAGAGATGATAAGAATGAACTTGGAGAGCTAAAGAGAGTTGTAAATAGTTTAATTCAGAATATAGATGAATTTAGTAAAGATAATATTTTAATTGCAGCCACAAATCATGAAGAAATATTAGATAAGGCAATTTGGAGAAGATTTTCTAATGTTATGCATATTGGAAAGCCTTCTGATGATGAAATTGAAAATATACTAAAGAACAATATTAAAAACATAAAAAGTGATTTTGATAATAATAAAAAATCATATGAAATTATAATAAAAGAAATGAATGGTTTAAGTCCATCCGATATAAAACATATTTGCAATAATGTAAAAAGAAAGATGGTTATAAATGATTATAGAGAAATTAAATTTATAGATTTATTAACAGAAATATATTTATTAAAATTTCATGAAATAGAATCAGATGACAAATTTGTAAAATATTTGATTGAAAATT
>OCPV01000829.1_pt1 | contig 19934 bp, 17 predicted proteins | sample 1538511 | NCBI WGS metagenome assembly OCPV01 (sample SAMN04571704, study PRJEB22368) | human gut metagenome | biome: human gut; material: stool | host: Homo sapiens | place: Luxembourg | collected 2012-08-30 | reverse complement strand
AACATCATAAGATGCACTTGAAGTTCAATTGTGATAGTTCTTAGACTTTTCTTTCTCTACCCAGCTATCCACAGACACGGATGTCTGTGGAAGTGAGATATGGGACATGGATGTCCCGTATCGAACGGTAGCGGAAACTACCATTACGTATATGAAAAGTCTTAGAAATATCCAATTGAAGCTTCTGGCATCGTTGATGTATGCACACCTGCTTTTCTCATATATGCTGTCGTCCGTACGTTAAGAATGTGTGTTAAACAACAATTTAACTATTACACTATTTAACCATCCAGCTGATCCACGACACGATATCATCAATCACCCCAATGGCTCCTTTGATGGCATACCTGCCTTTCTTGGATATTTTTTTCCAGTACTTTTAATCTTTTTAATATATACAAGAGATCTTTCAATATCCGTTTCTGGAAGTGTGAATTTATCAACCTTTTCTATAACTCCACCAAGAATACTTACTGCCTTCTTTGACTTTTCAACCTCAGCATCAACATCTCCTGACTTATATGCAACAAAATATCCACCAATCTTCACAAAAGGCAGATTATACTCTGATAAAACTGCAAGATCAGCCACTGCCCTTGATACACTAACATCAAACTGTTCACGCAGCTTAGTATTTCTCCCACCATCCTCTGCCCTTCCGTGTATGGTAGTAACACCTTTTAAAGACAACTGACTTATAACCTCATCAAGAAACTTTATCCTTTTATTTAATGAGTCAAACAAAACAACATCAGTATCAGGATATGCAATCTTTAGTGGAAGTCCTGGAAATCCGGCACCTGTCCCCACATCTATAAGACGCAGCCTTGAGTTATCCCCAGTTATTGGAAGCTTAAGCACAAGGCTGTCAAGATAATGCTTTAACATAACCTCTTCATAATCAGTTATACCTGTAAGATTCATAAAACTATTCCATTCTACAAGCAACTCATAATACTTATCAAGCTGTTCAAGCTGTATAGCATTAAGACTAACCCCTATACTGTCAAGATTCCTTTTAAACACTGTACTTGGCATATTTTCTCCTATTCCTCAATCACATGCTTACTTTTTATTTATCAGTTACACGCACACTCTTGTTATTTACATTTGCATGCTTGCTTCTTATTTATACATTTACATGCTCACTTCTTTTTTATATTTACATGCCTGCTTCTTCTATTTACATTTACACGAATTTTCAATTGCAAGCCTGATTTTTTATTCATCTATAACCTGCTTATTTCTTCTATAGCTTTCAAGATATACAAGAAGCACCGAAATATCAGCTGGCGATACACCAGATATTCTTGATGCCTGTCCTATCGAACGTGGATTGAACTTATCAAGCTTCTGCATAGCCTCTTTTCTAAGCCCATTTATCTCATAATAATCCAGTCCTTCAGGAATAATCTTGTTTTCAAGCTTCTTAAAATGCTCCACCTGTCTTAACTGACGGCTTATATACCCCTCATACTTAAGGTTAATATTTACCTGCTGTCTAACATCCCAAGGAAGCTCTGGTCTATGCTTATCAATAGGTGCAAGCAGCTCATATGAAAGCTCTGGCCTTTTTATAAGCTCTGCTAATGTCACACCAGTTAAAAGCTCTGTACTTCCATTTTCTAAAAGAAGCTTCTGAACCTGTTCGTTAGTTCCTATATTAACACCTTTAACACGCTCTATTTCTTCATCTATGAGCTTTATTTTATTCTGAAGTCTTTCATATCTTTCATCAGAGATAAGACCTATGTCGTGACCATACTTTGTAAGTCTTATATCTGCATTATCCTGTCTTAATATAAGCCTGTATTCAGCTCTTGAAGTCATCATTCTATATGGTTCAAATGATTCCTTTGTAACAAGATCATCTATAAGAACACCTATATAGCTTTCTGAACGGTCTAATATGAGAGGTTCTTTTCCTTTAACATACTGTGCAGCATTAATACCTGCTATTATACCCTGTGCAGCCGCCTCTTCATATCCTGAGCTTCCATTAAACTGTCCACCAGCAAAAAGTCCCTTTATCTTCTTGAATTCTAGTGATGATTTAAGCTGTATTGCATTGATACAGTCATATTCGATAGCGTATGCATTTCTTACTATCCTTACATGTTCAAGACCTGGAACTGTCTTATACATTGCATACTGTACATCCTCTGGCATAGAACTGCTCATACCACCAAGATACATCTCGTTTGTATACAGTCCCTCTGGCTCTATGAATACCTGGTGTCTGTCTTTATCAGCGAATCTTACCACCTTATCCTCTATTGAAGGGCAATATCTTGGTCCTGTTCCCTGTATATCACCTGAATACAATGGTGAACGGTCTATATTATCTTTTATAATCTTATGTGTCTCTTCGTTGGTATATGTAAGCCAGCAACTCACCTGATCCTTCTGTACTGTAGCCGGATCTGTTTCAAACGAGAAAGGAACAACCGTCTTATCACCAAACTGCTCTGTCATTTTACTAAAATCTATAGAACGTTTATCCACTCTGGCAGGAGTACCCGTCTTGAATCTCCTCACTTCTATTCCGTTATTTATAAGTGATTCTGTAAGATGGTTGGCTGCCTGAAGTCCGTTAGGACCTGTATGATAGCTTACATCTCCATATATACATCTTGCCTTTAGATATACACCTGTGCATAAAATGACTGATTTTGCCTCATATACAGCGCCAGATACCGTTTTTACGCCTCCGATCACACCATCATTTACTATTATCTCTGATACCTCTGCCTGTCTTATATGAAGATGCTCAGTATTTTCAAGAACCTGCCTCATTCTTCTTGAATAATCTGACTTGTCTGCCTGTGCTCTTAAAGAATGTACTGCAGGACCTTTAGATGCATTAAGCATCTTAGACTGTATAAATGTAGCATCTATATTCTTTCCCATCTCTCCACCAAGAGCATCTATTTCTCTTACAAGATGTCCCTTAGAACTTCCTCCTATATTAGGATTGCAAGGCATCATTGCTATACTCTCTACACTTACTGTAAATATAATAGTTTCTAGTCCAAGTCTTGCACTTGCAAGTGCTGCCTCGCAGCCTGCATGTCCGGCACCAACTACTACTACATCATATGTTTCCTTAATATTAGGCATGATTACTTCCTTCCTGTCTTTTAATTTAAATGTAATAAGCTATTTTCCCATACAGAACTTCTCAAATATCCTGTCGGCAAGGTCATCTTCTACTTCCTCACCTATGATAAGTCCAAGTTTTTCATACGCATTCATAAGATCAATCGTAAGAAAATCTTCACTCATATTACTGTCTATTCCTTCTTTAACAAGCTTAAGACTTTCAAGCGCCTCTCTTAAAAGATTCTTATGTCTTAAGTTAGTTATATATATTTCTTCATTTGTTGATATGTTACCATTAAAGAACATATCCTTTATCTCACTTTCAAGCTTATCTATACCTGTTTCTTCCTTTGCTGATACAGATATTACGTTACATGACAAATGCTTTAGTACATCTTCTTTAGTAACAACCTGTTCCATGTCAGACTTATTAAGAAGTACAAGCACTTTTTTATTCATAATAAGATCCATAATTTCGTAGTCATTATTATCAAGTGGTCTTGATGAATCTATGACATATATTATAAGATCTGCATCTTTTGCATACTGTTTTGCTTTATTAACACCTATGTTTTCCACATAGTCATCTGTCTTTCTTATACCTGCTGTATCTATAAGATTAAGCGTAACTCCTGACAGGTTTATCTGCTCCTCAAGAACATCCCTTGTAGTGCCCTCAATGTCAGTAACTATCGCCCTTTCCTCCCTGGCAAGTGCATTGAGAAGACTTGACTTTCCAGCATTGGTTTTACCAAGTATTACTGTCCTTATTCCATCTCTCATAATACGTCCGTTATCAGCTGTTTTCAACAACTTATCAACACTTTCCACACAGTTATCCACATCTGTGCACATTTTATCAACATTATCGTTAATATCATAATGCTCTGGATCATCAAGTGCCGACTCTATAAATGCTACATTATCCAGTATGATTTCTCTTATTTTTTTTATTTTTTCAGATAGTTTTCCACCTAGCTGATTTACTGATGACTTAAGTGCATAATCATTTCTTGCATTTATAATATCTATAACCGCTTCTGCCTGAGAAAGATCTATTCTTCCATTAAGAAATGCCCTCTTTGTGAATTCTCCTGGCTCTGCCGGCTTGGCGCCATTCTTAAGTACTGTATCTAACACTCTTCTTGTCACAAGAATACCACCATGACAGTTTATTTCTATAACATCTTCTCTTGTATACGTGTCAGGAGCCCTCATAACAGATACTAAAACTTCATCTATCACCTCATCACCATCTTTTATAACACCATAATGTATTGTGTGGCTTCTGGCATCCTTTAATTTCTTCTTATTCTTAGCTTCAAAGATTTTATCTGCTATCTCAACAGCATCCACTCCACTCAGCCTTACTATACTTATTCCACCACTTGACATAGTGCTTGTTGATATCGCTGCTATTGTATGCTCCATATATACACTCCTGTTCTATATAATTAACGCCTTTATCATAAACATAATTATCACTGTCATTCTGCCCATTTTGCAGTTGCTGATTAAGCAATATATTACCAGAAAGGGCTGCTGTTGTAATAATACCACAGCAGCCCTTAACAAGCAAAATATCATAACACTTTTTCGATTTTAAAATCTGATACTCATATAATGTTCATCTTACTTATTATCATTATAATTCTTTCTTGAATATCTGTTATTGCCACTCTTTTCTCTGTCAAGATAAACAACAACATGTCTGAAAGGCTCTTCACCCTCACTCTTTGTTGAAACGAACTTGTCATTCTGTAATGCAGAATGGATAATTCTTCTCTCGTAAGGATTCATAGGTTCAAGTGCAACTGAACGTCTGCTTCTCTTAACCTTATAAGCAATATTTTTTGCAAGTGATTCAAGAGTATCTTTTCTTCTCTGTCTGTAATTCTCAGTATCAACCTTGATTCTTACATACTTTTCCTTACCCTTATTTACTACAAGGCTTGTAAGATACTGTATTGAATCAAGAGTCTGTCCTCTCTTACCTATAAGAAGTCCCATATTATCACCCAGGAGCTCTACATTAACACACTCATCCTCTGTGTCAAATGTAATCTTAACTTCTACAGAAATCTCCATAGCTTCAAACATATCATTGAGGAAGTTATTAATTCTTGACTCTATCTCTTCGTTAGATAATACAGCCTTAGGTTCTGCCTTAACAGCTGTTTCTTCTTTGTCAGCTTCCACAGTATTCTCTGTTGCTAAAGCTTTATGTTCTGCTGTATTATCTTTAACTTCAACAGCCTTTTCTGCTTTAACAGCTTCCTTCTTAGAAGCCTTTTTCTTAACCTCTATCGTCTCGTTAATAACTTTCTTTTCATTCTTTTCAAATTCTTTAAATTCTTCATCTACAGAATCAACACCAGACTTAACTCTTGCCTTAATCTTTGCTGGCTTTGAATTAAATATTCCGAATAAGCCATTGCTTCCTTTATCGATTACTTCATATTCTATCTTGTCGCTGGATGTTTCAAGCTTAAGACAAGCATTTGTTATAGCTTCATCTACTGACTTTCCTGTAACTTCAATATATTCCATGTTTTTACCCTCACTTACATTAAAATCCTGTTAGTTCTTTCTGGTACCATTCTTACTGCTCTTCTCGTTATATTTAGCGACCATACCTGCCTTTTCAGCAAGACTTCCTGGCTTGGCCGTCTTATAATACTGTGCAGATTCTTTTATTTCTTTTACCTTTTTTTCATTCTCTGCTTTTATCTGTTCTAATGACTTAACAGCTTTTTCCCTGTTAACATTCTTAGTTGATACTGTAGCATTCTTAGCTATTGTTTCTGGTGGAAGTCCCTTCTTTGCACGCTTCTTGTTGCGCTTTTCAACATTCTTCTTAACTATCGTTTCAGCACCTAACTTGTCATAGTATCTGTTTATAAATACTGTGATAATAGTCTGGATTACAGAAGTTGCTATCCAGTAAAGACCAAGACCTGCTGGAACAGATATTGCTATAAATGCTGACATTAATGGGAATATATAAGTAGTCATTCTCATAGATGCAGCCATTGGGTTATCATCATCTACTGGTGTATTTCCCTGTGCAACCTTTACACTTATAAACTGTGATAAACCTGAAAGTACAGGTATAAGGAATGCAAGTGTAAGCCCAAAACCTGGTTCCTGTGACATATTAACACCTAAAAATGTATTCATCTGTTCAAGGCTTGCATGGCTGTTAGCAATAATATCGCTGAAGGCTGGAAATGCATCTCTTAACGCCTCCCAGTTTTCTGTACTAAACTTGTTAATTTCTGTGATTGCTGTGTTAACATTTGACCAGTCTATATTCTCACCAAACTGCTTCATGGTATCTGTATAACCACTCGCAGACATTATACCACCATTATCAGTAAGAAATGCTGTAAAAAGATTCTTTAACTGTGTGATATAAAGTGGTATGAATCTGAACACCTGGTAAAGTGCAAGCAGAATAGGCATCTGTATAAGCATCTGTACACATCCACCCATCTGTGAAACACCGTACTTTTCATATACAGCCTTAGTTTCCTCCTGCATCTTCATCATTGCATTCTGGTCATTTTTCTTGTCTTTATACTTTTCATTGATAGCCCTTATTTCCGGACTCATTACCGAATTAAGCTTGGCTAACTTCTGCTGCTTTATGCTTAAAGGAAGCATGCACAGCTTAACTATAATTGTAAATAGAATAATTGCAATAGCAACATTTCCGATGTGTAAGAAGCTTAATGCTTCAAACAAAAGATTAAAAATATAACCTAACACCTGTGCTATTGGCATGATAATTGCATTAAACAAATCAAACCTCCTGGTTATTAATGTAATCTTTTTCTTTTATACTTTCCAATAGGAACTGGGTCAAAGCCTCCTCTATGGAATGGATTACATCTTAGTATTCTTTTAAATGCCAACCATCCACCTAATACAACTCCATACATATCTATCGCTTCTATTGCATATTGTGAGCAGCTTGGAACATAATTACAATAGCTTCTTCCTTTATAAGGAGATAATGCTACCTTATAAAAACGTATCAGCTTTATAACTATTTTTTTACCTGTGTTGCTATATTTTTTCATATTTTTCCTCATTAACATACATATTAATATGCATTTTCATCAAGAATTCAGCATAAATCATTTCTAATATGCACTTTCAATTTACATAAAATAACAATAACAATAGCAATAACAAACAATTGCAATAACAATCAATTGCATTGAAGCAATCCTTACCAATCTATAAGCAGCAAAATAATCTTTTGATACTTACGTGATAATTACGCAATATATATCTTATGGAGCTTTAATAAATGAATCATTGAATTACTGGTTTCTTCATAACCCTTATCTCTAAGACCAGCCTTGACAACAACAACAACGTCTATGCCATCGGGTATATGACTTGTATTAAGACGAAATGCCTCCCTTACAAGTCTTGCCAGTCTGTGCCGGACAATACTATTCCCGACCTTCTTGCTCACAGATACACCGAGTCTTTTTGTATCCGTTCCGTTCTTAGCTATATACATTATAAGTTCTCTATTTGCATAAGATTTCCTTTTCGTATATACCCTTTTAAAATCTTCATTACTTTTTAATGTTTCAAAATCCTTGTACTTCATAATAATAATCCACCATATATTTTTTATTTATGGCAGCACATAATATGATACAAACTGCCATGTTAAATAATCTTCAATAATACTAAATGATACTATAAAAAAAACAGATGAATACTGATGTACCCATCTGCTGTAAAACCAATTAAGCTGAAAGTCTCTTTCTTCCTTTTGCTCTTCTTGCTGCTAAAACTTTTCTTCCACCTGGAGTACTCATTCTTGATCTAAAACCATGAACCTTAGATCTCTGTCTTGTCTTAGGCTGAAATGTCATCTTCATAATCTATGCACCTCCTTCACTACCATTATTATATATGGTAAGAATATTCTTTAAGTTTCAATGTGCTAAAGCACTTTTTTTTAAAACATCGTTCTAATTATAGTCACTTCAGGCATTAAAGTCAAGTGAAAATTTATATTAATGTATATAACTGTATATTCTATAATTAACAGATAGAAATTTATTTGATAAATTCAAAAATGATTTATTATTTTAAAGAAGTGATTAATTTGAAATTTCTAGCGTAGCTTTGCTTATAAATTTCATAAAAATATGATTTTATGAAATTTCTTTTTATTTGATTTTTCATTATAATTTGAATTTCTGAAAATTCTATGCTAAAATAACATCAGAAATTTCATTTTCCGTTTTCGGAGGAAAGGAAACTATTATGAAAAATAGAGCTGGAACACTCGTGAGTAATTTATCAGGTGAAATGGCTTATGAATCTTTTCGCCCGGCTCCTCTTCCACCAAATCCTCCTATTGAGGTATCTGGAGAACTTCTCACGAAACTTATTGATGCTAATAAAAAAATAGCAACACTTGAAGGACTATCATCCCGTATACCTAATATGGGGCTTTTCGTTTCCATGTATGTTAGAAAAGAAGCCCTTCTTTCTTCACAGATTGAAGGCACACAGTGTACTCTTGAAGATATCTTGAATCCTCTTATTGATAATAACACTAATAGAGATGTTTCTGATGTAGTCAACTATATCCGCGCAACAGAATTTGCACTTGAGCGACTAAAGACATTGCCTCTGTGCAACCGCTTAATCAAAGAAACTCACGCAGTTCTTTTAGAAAGCGCACGTGGACAGGAAAAAAATCCTGGGGAATTTCGATATTCACAAAACTGGATTGGCGGACAGGGAAGTACGCTTAAAAATGCCAGATATATTCCACCAAACCCGGAAGATATGTTAACTGCCATGTCTGATCTTGAAAAGTATATAAATAGTGATGATACCCTCGATCCATTGATTCAGGCTGCCTTAATTCACTACCAATTTGAAACCACACACCCATTTCTTGATGGCAATGGACGTGTAGGACGACTTCTCATTACACTTTTCTTGATGGAAAAAGGTATTTTGTCAACTCCTGCACTTTATATTTCTTATTACCTAAAGATGAATCGTATAGAATATTATGATCGCATGACTCAGGTACGACGTACTGGTGATTATGAGCAATGGATTTCTTTTTTCCTTCAGGCATTTGCAGATTCTGCCGAGGATGCAATCCATACAATTGACCGCCTTACTGAATTACACGATAAAAACTTAAAATTATTTGATACTTTAACAAAGAGGCAACGCACCAGTGTGCTCAAAGTATTTGCATATTTAGAATCTAATCCTATCATTGATATTCAAAAAACTGCTACATCACTTGACATGTCGTATAATACTGTGGCAAAGGCAGTCTCTATCCTGATTGATAATGGAATATTGGAGCAAACGGATAAATCTGGAAAAGCTAAGATTTATTCATATATCGAATACCTCAATATTCTTCGTAAGGACACCTAAAAATTATCCAATTAAACAATCATATTCACATCTATCCACACCTTATACAGAGTTATGCACAACATGTGCATAACTTGTGCATAACTTTTCTATTTTTTGTGATTACATGTGTGTTTTTTTGCTATTTTCCGCTATTTTCCTATGTTTTTTTTGTTTATATATTATCAACACAATTTTGTATAACTCGGAATTTTTTAAAGATTTTTTAAGTTATCCACAATTTTATTGAAAAAAATCCACAAATGCTTTATGATTATAAAGGAATGTTTTTTTATCATTCTAATACAGCCAGAAAGGCAATTATTATGGAAGAATTAATTAACAGCTGGGATAGAATCCTTCAAATATTTAAAGAGGAATACGACATACAAGATATTTCCTTTAATACATTTATTAAACCCCTTAAGATATATTCAGTAGATGATAACGTAATTACCTTATTAGTATCTAAGGGCCGTATGGGTGTATCCCTCATAGAAAAGAAATATCGTGAATTTCTTGAAATAACTGTCTGTGAGGTTATGGATGATAAATACACGATCCGTCTTATATCCGATGAAGACCTTGAACATGAGGAAAAGATTAAAAAAGAAAAGATAAAAAAAGAGGAGCCTAAGAAAGATAATAACAATTCTAACAATCTTTCCCTTAATCTTAATCCTAATTATACATTCGACACATTTGTCGTTGGTAACAATAACAGCCTTGCACATGCAGCCTCTGTAGCTGTTGCCGAATCGCCTGGCGAAGTATATAACCCACTTTTTATATATGGTGGTGTTGGACTTGGCAAGACTCATCTTATGCAGGCTATTGCACATTTTATTATCGAAAACAATCCTAATAAAAAGGTATTGTATGTAACAAGTGAAACTTTCACCAATGAGCTTATAGATGCCATCCGTAATAAAGAAAATGCTGAAAAAGGCAATGCTGCTTTCAGAAACCGTTACCGTAACATTGATGTGCTTCTTATTGATGATATACAGTTTATTATAGGTAAGGAATCTACACAGGAAGAGTTCTTCCATACCTTTAACTCTTTATATCAGGATAGAAAGCAGATTGTTATATCTTCTGATAAGCCACCTAAGGAAATGGAAACTCTTTCGGAACGTCTAAGAACAAGATTCGAGATGGGACTTCCTGTTGATATCCAGATTCCTACATACGAAACTAAGATGGCTATTATAAAAAGGAAAGCCGAATTATCATCACTTGATATTCCATATGATGTACAGGATTACGTTGCAACCCATATAAAGTCAAGTATAAGGGAGCTTGAGGGTGCACTTACAAAGTTATCTGCATTTTCAAAGTTATCTCATACACCTATTACTGTAGAATTCGCTGAACAGACATTAAAAGATCTTATATCTCCTGATTCTAAAAAAGAAATCACACCTGAGCTTATTATACAGACGGTGGCAGATCACTTTAATGTTAAATACGATGACATAATATCGTCTAAGCGTAATGCAAACATAGTACATCCAAGACAAATTGCCATGTATCTATGCCGTCAGATGACAACAGCCCCTCTTCAGGCCGTAGGTAAAGCTTTAGGTAACAGAGATCATACAACAGTTATCCACGGAGCTGAAAAGATTGCCAAAGAAGTTGTCCAGAACGAATCAGTACGCAATACTATTGATATTATCATCAAAAAGATCAATCCTTCATGATGTTATTAACAATTATTAACTGTGTTATAAACAGTTATCCACAAAGTTATCAACAGATTGTGGATTTTTCCACAGGGTATTTGTTATAACCTGTTTATAATATGTGCTTTTTATGTTGATGTTCATTTATAACTTTTTTTTCAATTTTTTTTGGATTTTTTTTATCAACATAATTTTTGTTTTTTTAACAGTATACTCAGTCCGTTTTAACTGGCTTATCCTTTTGCCAAACGCTGATATTTACTGGATTGGCAGGGGTTTTTAACATATTAACAGCCCCTACTATAACTACTACTGAATTATATTTATATATATATGTGTCTGGGGAAGGTTTCCTCACACCGAAAGGAGTTTTGAACAATTATGAAACTTGTATTCTCAAAAAGTGAACTTAATAAAGCCGTTGGTATTGTTATGAAAGCGGTACCAGTACGTACCACTATGAATATTCTTGAATGTATCTTAATAGATGCTACTACTAATGTTATTAAGTTTACAGGTAATGATATGGAACTCGGTATTGAAACTATCGTTGATGGTGAGATACTTGAAAAAGGTAAGGTTGCTATTGAAGCAAAGCTTTTTTCTGAAATAGTAAGAAAACTTCCAGACAGTGAAGTAACTATTACTACAGATTCCAACTATACATCTTTAATTACATGTGAAAACAGTAAAATTAACATTGCTGGTAAATCTGGAGATGATTTTTCTTACTTACCTATAATAGACAAAGATAAAATGATCACTATTTCCCAGTTTAAACTTAAGGAAATAATCAACCAGACTATTTTCTCTACAGCACCTAACGATAACAATAAAATGATGACAGGTGAACTTTTTGAGGTATCCGAAAATACTCTTAAGGTTGTAGGCCTTGATGGACATAGAATTGCTATAAGAAACATTGCACTTGAAGGAAGAGCTGATGATGTTAAGGTAGTAGTACCTGGAAAAACATTACAGGAGATAAGTAAGATATTATCTACAGATGCAGAAAATATGGTTAATGTATACTTTACTAATAATCATATTTTATTTGAGTTCGATAATACTATTGTAGTTTCAAGACTTATTGAAGGTGAATACTTCAAAATAAGCCAGATGTTGTCAAGTGATTATGAAACAAAAGTTGTTATTAATAAAAAAGAATTTATAGATTCTATAGATAGAGCTATAATAATTGGTTTCTTTTCGCTCTCAGTAATAAGAAACCAATTATTATTAATATTACAGATGGTTCACTTGAAGTTAATGTTAATTCATCAAAGGGAAAGTCTAACGAAAATATAGATATTAAAAAAGAGGGTAAGGATCTTATGATTGGCTTTAACCCTAAGTTCCTTATGGATGCATTAAAAGTTATTGACGATGAAACAGTAGATATATATCTTGTTAACCCTAAGGCACCTTGTTTTATAAGAGATGCTAACCAGTCATATATATATCTTATACTTCCTGTTAATTTTACAGCTTAAATATAATGTTTATGATTATGCTGTTTGCTAAGTTATAAGGCAATCAATAAATTTATTATAAAAAAGTTATATATAAGCTATATAAAAGCTGTGTATAAGTTATATATGAGTTTATGTATAAGTTAGATTTTAGATAAAATATCAGAAATGAGGATTATCATGGAAGAATTAACTATTAGAAAAGGTGATGACTTCATCAAGTTAGGTCAGGCTGTTAAAGCTGTTGGATTCGTTGAATCAGGAGTAGAAGCTAAGGAAGTTATCCAGAGTGGACTTGTAAAAGTCAATGGAGTTGTGGAAAAACAACGAGGAAAAAAGCTTGTTGGTGGAGAAGTTATAGAATTCAACGGCAATAAGCTTATTATTAAGCGCTGATAACAGCAAATAAACTATTCAGGGACAAGCTGATATGCTATACATTGCTCTGAACGATAACAAATTATGGCAGGTGAAACAGTGGTTATTGATTCTCTAGATTTAAAGAATTATCGGAATTATGATATTCTTGATATGAATTTCGATAAAAATGTCAATATTATATATGGTGACAATGCACAGGGAAAGACTAATATACTTGAGTCTATATATATGTGTGCCACCTCAAGGTCACATCGTGGCAGTAAAGACAAAGAAATGATAAGATTCGGAGAGTCAGAATCACATATAAAAGCCAACGTGTTAAAAAATAACATAAACTATCGTATCGATATGCATCTTAAGGGAAACAAAGCCAAAGGTATAGCAATAAATGGAATACCAATCAAAAAGGCAGTTGACCTGTTTGGTATAATACAGATAGTGCTTTTCTCACCAGAAGATCTTAATATTATAAAAAATGGTCCTTCAGAGAGAAGAAGATTTATGGATATGGAGCTAAGCCAGCTTAATAAGATATATCTAAGCAATCTTGTTAATTATAATAAAGTGCTGGTTCAGCGTAATAAGCTGCTAAAGGAATTGTCATTTAATATGACAGATGAACTTTTATCAACTCTTGATATATGGGATATGCAGCTTGTGCATTATGGAAGAAGCATAATCGATGGAAGAATTAAGTTTGTTGAAGAGCTTAATGATATAATAAGCAGTATTCACTCTAATCTTACAGGAAGTAAAGAAAAGCTTGTAGTTGAATATGCTCCATATACGACGGCTGAAAGGCTTGAAGATATGGTAAGTGCATCAAGAGATAAGGATATAAGGTATAAAAGCACAGGAATTGGACCACATAAGGATGATCTTGTTTTTTATATCAATGGACAAGATGTAAGAAAGTATGGCTCCCAGGGACAGCAGAGGACAACGGCATTGTCGCTTAAGCTGTCAGAGATTGAGCTTGTAAAGAAGCTTACGAAAGATAATCCTATTCTTCTTTTAGATGATGTGCTGTCAGAGCTTGACAGTAACAGGCAGAATTATCTGCTTAACAGTATAGGTGATATACAGACGATTATCACGTGTACAGGTTTAGATGAATTTATTAATAACAGAATAAATATTAATAAAGTTTTTAAAGTAACTAATGGAACAGTAAGTCACGTACAATGCGGTGATGGTACCGCAGAAATGAGGTAATATGGCAGAGCAGAATTATGGTGGAGATCAGATTCAGATATTAAAGGGTCTTGAAGCTGTTAGAAAGAGACCAGGTATGTATATAGGTAGTACATCTGGAAGAGGATTACATCATCTTGTATATGAAATAGTAGATAATGCGGTTGATGAGGCACTTGCAGGATACTGTAATGTTATTAAGGTATTCATCAATAAGGATAACTCAATAACTGTCACAGATAACGGAAGAGGAGTACCTGTAGATATTAATCACGAAACTGGAAAGCCTGCCATTGAAGTAGTGTATACAATGTTACATGCAGGTGGTAAGTTCGGTGGTGGAGGATACAAGGTATCTGGTGGACTTCACGGTGTAGGTGCATCTGTTGTTAATGCTTTATCAGAGTGGATGGAAGTTGAAGTTAAAAGAGATGGACATATATATGAGCAGCGTTATGAAAGAGGAAATGTATGTTATGCATTAAGGATAGTAGGTGATTGTCCGGCGGATGAAACTGGAACCAAGGTAACATTTTTTCCTGATAAGGAGATATTCCAGGAAACAACTGTGTTTGAGTATGACATATTAAAACACAGATTAAGAGAGATGGCGTTCCTCACTAAGGGGATAAAGATTATACTTACTGACTTAAGAGAAGGTCAGGAAAAGGAAGAAACATTCCATTATGAGGGTGGTATAAGAGAATTCGTTGAGTATATAAACAAGAGCAAGGAGCCTCTTTACAGCCAGGTAATATACTGTGAAGGTGTCAAGGATAATGTACAGGTTGAAGTAGCTTTCCAGCATAATGATGGTTTTAATGAGGTTGTAGATTCATTTGTTAACAATATAAAGACTCCTGAGGGTGGAACACATCTTGCTGGTTTTAGAAATGCGATGACTAAAACATTCAATGACTATGCAAGAAAGAATAAGATTCTTAAAGAGAGCGAGCAGAGTCTTTCTGGTGATGATATAAGAGAGGGACTTACAGCGATAGTAAGTGTTAAGATAGAGGATCCACAGTTTGAAGGACAGACTAAGCAGAAGCTTGGTAATACTATAGCAAGAAGTGCAGTTGACAGCATAGTATCAGAGCAGCTTCAGATATTCCTTGAGCAGAATCCTTCAGTCGCAAAGGCTATATGCGAGAAATCCTTACTTGCACAAAGAGCAAGGGAGGCTGCAAGAAAGGCAAGAGATCTTACAAGAAGAAAGACAGCACTTGAGAGCACATCGCTTCCAGGCAAGCTTGCTGACTGTACAGACAAGAATCCAGAGAATTGTGAAATCTATATCGTTGAGGGAGATTCAGCCGGTGGTTCAGCTAAAACTGCAAGAAGCCGTGCAACTCAGGCTATTCTTCCACTTCGTGGCAAGATTCTTAATGTAGAAAAGGCAAGACTTGACAGAATACTTGGAAACAAGGAAATACAAGCTATGATTACAGCATTTGGTACAGGTATTCATGATGATTTTGATATTAAAAAGTTAAGATATCACAAGATAATAATCATGACTGATGCCGATGTTGATGGAGCACATATTGCAACACTTCTTCTGACATTCTTCTACAGATTTATGCCAGAGCTTATAAAGCAGGGACATGTATACCTTGCACAGCCACCTCTTTACAAGGTTGAGAAGAACAAGAAGGTTTGGTATGCGTACAGTGATGATGAACTGAATCAGATTATGACAGAAATCGGAAGAGACCAGAACAACAAGGTACAGCGTTATAAGGGTCTTGGTGAGATGGATGCAGAGCAGTTATGGGATACAACTATGGATCCACATAAGAGAGTACTTTTAAGAGTAGATATGAAGGAAGATGATGAGGCAGATCTTGATGTTACATTTTCAACACTTATGGGAGATAAGGTAGAACCAAGACGTGAATTTATTGAGAATAATGCCAGATTTGTAAGAAATCTTGATATCTAAATGAATGTAAAATATTATACAGACTGTATATAGTGATGCAGCAAAGAAAGGAATTAATCAAATGGATGAACATATCTTTGATAAAGTTCAGGAAGTAGATATGCAAAAGACTATGAAGGATTATTACATAGACTATGCCATGAGTGTTATCGCTTCAAGAGCATTGCCAGATGTAAGAGATGGTCTTAAGCCAGTTCAAAGAAGAATACTGTATTCTATGGTTGAACTTAACAATGGTCCTGATAAACCACATAGAAAGTGTGCCCGTATCGTAGGTGATACAATGGGTAAATATCATCCTCATGGAGATTCATCTATCTATGAGGCACTTGTAAAGCTTGCCCAGGACTTCAATACGCGATATCCACTTGTTGATGGACACGGTAACTTTGGTTCTGTTGATGGTGATGGGGCAGCAGCCATGCGATACACTGAGGCAAGACTCAGTAAAATATCTATGGAGATGACAGCAGATCTTAACAAAGATACTGTTGATTTTATACCTAACTTTGATGAGACAGAGAAAGAGCCGACTGTTCTTCCATCAAGATATCCTAATCTGCTTGTCAATGGTACATCAGGTATAGCGGTAGGTATGGCAACTAATATTCCACCACACAACTTAAGGGAAGTTATAGGTGCTGTTGTAAAAATTATAGATAACAAGATAAACGAGGATAGGGAAACTACACTTGAGGAAATACTTGAGATAGTTAAAGGTCCTGATTTTCCTACAGGTGGTACGATCATAGGAAAGACAGCTATTGAAGAGGCTTATAGAACCGGAAGGGCTAAGATAAGAGTCAGAGCTGTTACGAATATTGAACCTATGCCTAACGGAAAAAACAGAATAGTTGTAACAGAGCTTCCTTACATGGTTAACAAGGCAAGGCTTATAGAAAATATTGCTGATCTTGTAAGGGATAAGAGAGTAGAAGGAATCACAGACCTGCGTGATGAATCAGACAGGGAAGGTATGCGTATAGCTATTGAGTTAAGAAGAGATGTGAATCCTAATATTATACTTAACCAGCTTTATAAGCATACTCAGCTTCAGGATACATTTGGTGTTATAATGCTTGCACTTGTTGACAATCAGCCAAAGGTTCTTAATCTTTACGAAATGCTTAAGTATTATCTTATGCATCAGGAAGATGTTGTTACAAGAAGAACTAAGTATGATCTTAACAAGGCAGAGGAAAGAGCACACATATTAGAGGGATTAATAATAGCCCTTGATAATATAGACAGAGTTATATCAATCATAAGAGGATCTTCAACGGTACAGGCTGCCAAGGAAAGTCTTATGAAAGAATTCAATCTTACAGATGCACAGTCACAGGCTATAGTAGATATGCGGCTTAGAGCTCTTACAGGTTTAGAGAGAAGTAAGATTGAGGCAGAACTTGCTGATTTACAGAAGAAGATTGAGGAATACAGAGCTATACTTGCTGATAAGAATAAGCTTCTTACCGTTATAAAGACAGAGATATCTCTTATAGCAGACAAGTATGGTGATGAAAGAAGAACTTCAATAGGATATGATGAATATGATCTTTCAATGGAAGACCTTATACCAGATGAGGCTTGTGTTATAGCACGTACTAATATGGGATATGTAAAGAGAATGACACCTGATAATTTCAAGAGCCAGCACAGAGGTGGCAAGGGAATTAAGGGTATGCAGACACTTGAAGAGGATTATATTAAAGATCTTTTCATGACAACTTCCCATCATGTGCTTACATTCTTTACGAATACAGGAAGAGCATATAAGCTTAAGGCATATGAGATACCAGAAGCAGGAAGAACATCAAGAGGAACAGCAATCATTAATCTTTTACAGCTTGCACCAGGTGAAACAATAACAGCTGTAGTTCCAGTGAAGGTAGAGGATATAAGTGATAATGATTATCTTTTTATGGCTACTAAGAATGGTATAGTCAAGAAGACTCCTTGTAGGGAATTCGCTAACATAAGAAAGAATGGCATACAAGCTATGACACTAAGGGATGATGATGAACTTATAGAGGTTAAGTTAACTGATGATACTACAGAAGTAATGATGGTTACTAAGTTAGGTATGTGTATAAGATTTAAGGCAACAGATGTAAGACCTACAGGAAGATCCGCAATGGGGGTTATAGGCATGAATCTTATGGATACTGATGAGGTTGTAGGAGTACAGCTTAATACACAGGGCGATACTATGCTTATTGTTTCAGAAAATGGTATGGGTAAGAAAACTGACATATCAGAATATGCAGTACAGCATCGTGGAGGAAAAGGTGTTAAGTGCTATAAGATTACGGAAAAAACCGGTAATGTAATAGGTGCAAAGGCTGTAGATGATACAAGAGAGGTTATGCTTATAACAACAGAGGGCATAATTATAAGACTGGCATGCAGGGATATTTCAACACTTGGAAGAATAACTTCAGGTGTTAAGCTTATTAATCTTGATGATAATGTAAAGGTAGCGACGGTTTCCAAGGTAAGAAAGAGTCCATCAGGTGATGATGGTAACGAAACAGAGGAATTTGATGCAGAAAGTGATTCTGAAAATATTGATGGAGTGAATAAAGTAAATGAAAATACATCAGATAGCAATACATCAGATGTAGCAGACGATTCAATAGACAGACTGCTTGATGCAGCTAATAAAGATAATCAGGAAGATTAATATTAAAAACCCCGGTTGCACAGAGTAAGTGTAACCGGGGTTTATGTGTTAAAGGTTATAGCTATGTATAACATTTTAAGATGGATTATGAACAATAAAGTTCGTATATACGAGAGATATTAACGTATGGAGGTTGATATGAGAGAGGTAAATGTGGATAAAGTCACTGAAAACATAAAGGAAATGTGTATAGAAGCTAATCATTTTCTTACAGATGACATGAAAAAGGTGTTTAAGAATGCAGTTGTGTCAGAAAAATCACCATTAGGAAAGCAGGTACTAAACCAGTTAAATGAAAACCTTGATATAGCAGCCAATGATATGATACCTATATGCCAGGATACAGGTATGGCTGTAGTATTCATAAATGTTGGTCAGGATGTGCATTTTACAGGTGGAAATATAACAGATGCAATAAATGAGGGTGTGCGTCAGGGTTATGTTGAAGGTTTTTTAAGAAAGTCAGTAGTTAATGACCCTATTATCAGGGAGAATACTAAGGACAATACTCCAGCTGTAATTCACTATAATATAGTTCCTGGAGATAAAGTGGATATAACGGTTGCACCTAAGGGCTTTGGCAGCGAGAACATGAGCCGTGTATTTATGTTAAAACCAGCTGATGGCATAGAAGGTGTAAAGGATGCAATACTGACAGCTGTAAAAGATGCCGGTCCTAACGCATGTCCACCTATGGTTATAGGAGTTGGTATTGGTGGAACATTTGAAAAGTGTGCACTTCTTGCGAAAAAGGCACTTACAAGAAATGTAGAGGAAGAATCCCCTGTTCCATATGTAAGAGAGCTGGAAAAAGAAATGCTTGAAAAAATAAATAAGCTTGGAATAGGACCAGGAGGACTTGGTGGAACGCAGACAGCACTTGCTATCAACATAGAAACATACCCAACACATATAGCAGGTCTTCCAGTAGCAGTTAATATGTGTTGTCATGTCAACCGTCACGCACATAGACAGATATAGTTGATTATAAAAAAATATAATTTAGATTATAAATAGAGTTAGAATTATAAATAGAATTATAAATA